>Ga0065718_1005060_pt1 | contig 43175 bp, 41 predicted proteins | sample GBSCel77sediment_2_FD_59105 | JGI IMG/M metagenome (GOLD analysis project Ga0065718, IMG submission 59105) | Hot spring sediment microbial communities from Great Boiling Spring, Nevada - cellulolytic enrichment CS 77C v3 (version 3) | ecosystem: Environmental > Aquatic > Thermal springs > Hot...
TCGCTTAGTCCTTATCCGCTATTTGAGTTTGGACCTGCTGGTACTCGAAATGCCCTGTATGTAGATGTACTAGATATTTCTGACCTAGGAGCAGATTTCACTAACAAACTGTGGATAGACGAAAATTTTGTGATTTACTATGCTTCTGCAGTTGTTGGTTTTACTCCACCAAATCACCCGAACGGAGAAGCTCAGCTACCTGAGGAATACCTTGATGGACAATTCGAAGGGAGATTGAGGTGGGTACGAGATTACGCTGGGCCAAGAAGTGGCGTGGCTGTCGTTGTTGACGGTAAGACCGTGTATGTCAATCAGGCGTTACGAAATAGCCATGTGATAGATTCTGATGGGGATGGGATTCCGAACTACTATGATTCAACACCATTCGGAGGGTTGAGTTTGATTGCAGAGTTGTTACCAAGAACTAACTATGCAGCCATAAAAGGCCTGGGCAGCATTCCCCCTGGGCAGCTTGCCCTCAAATGGTTTGCTCGGACAAATGCAATTTACACTATTCAGTACAGCACTAATTTGTTAGCAAATCAATGGGTAACTTTTAAAGGTGCTTACCAATACTTCTCCTACGAATTGCTGGTTAGGCATTACTGATGACGACTTTGGCTTTGGTTCAGTTTGTAGATTTTATCGGGTGATTGAAAATAGGAAGTAAGGTAGTATCTGCAAGGCAGGCTGAAAGCGGGATTCGAATTAGGCAAAAGTTACAAATTCGGGGCAAAATTGGTGTGAATTACTGAAGTTCTGGCTTTTAAAGCGCCGGCTGAAAAAGCGGGAGGGTAATTGCCGAAAACACAGGTGAATTCCAATGGGGTTTAAGTGTCCCAATGGGCCCTTTTAACAAAGTTGGTCACAGTAGACACTGATTAGAAGTTGATTAGAGGATACTGGACAACTAAGTAGGAGGGGTGGACGGGTACTGTTTTTGAATGACGACTTCGACCTTTAGGTTAGCTATTAGAGAGCATTGCAATACATTGACCCCCCTAATCTTCCAGGAGTGGACTAGGTAGGTTTTTCTCCCCTTTGTTACTGGCATTGCAAAGGCNTTTTCNCTGGATTGTGTGGCCAGAAAGAAAAGATTTAAAGTTGTCGTGTGGATAGTTTTCGTATTTGCTATGAAACTTGAACGATCGTTTGGTGTGCAAATAGGGATGTAAAATGACGGCAAAGAATGCACCGGCGGAATCTTTTAGAAGAATTCCTTTGACTGAGGTTCTTGTGTATGAGTTACGGGTCCGGGACGCAATGACCAAGGATGTTATAACTGCCTCGCCCGATCATTCATTGCGTAGTATTCAAGAGTTGATGAAGAAGCATCGTATCTCTGGGGTTCCAATTGTTGAGAATGGGAAATTAGTAGGTATTGTGAGTATTGAGGACATAATCAATGCATTAGACAAAGGATATATCAATGAACCGGCTAGAAAGTGGATGACACGGAATCCAGTTGTTTTACGAGACTATTATTCATTGGTGCGGGCGGTTAATGAATTTGACCTGCATGGGTTCGGTAGGTTTCCGGTAGTGGATGTTAACGATCAGCTGGTTGGGATCATAACGCGTGGTGATATTACAAACTGTCTTATGCACAAGTTAGCGGAAAGGGCTGAGGCAGCAATTGCTCATGAAACGGCCCTCGCAGCACGGCTCCAGAGAGGCGTGGAGTGGCAAACCCTGGTAAAGCGTGTTCCTGTTCGGGCTGGTGATTTCGATAATGCTGGGAAGATATCGAGTTGGATTCGGCAAGTTTTACGCGAGCGCGGTGTCGATCCAGATGTCCGGAGGCGTGCTGCAATTGTGGCGTATGAAGCAGAGACTAACATAATTATTCATTCGATAGGAGGAGAGTTGTCCGTGGAGATCACTCCTGATAAAGTAGTGATTGATGCGATTGACCAGGGACCTGGGATAGAAAATCTAGAGTTAGCTATGCAGGAGGGTTGGTCGACAGCAGGTCCTTTAGCACGTCAACTTGGTTTTGGCGCGGGAATGGGCCTACCCAATATTAAGCGGTGCTCGGATCGCTTAAGTATTAAGACGGAGATGGGCGTAGGAACCCATCTTCACGCTGAGGTGGACATTGAATATCAACAGGAACCTAAGGCTCAGTATGAATGCACAGCCCAAAAAAGTTAGAGAAATTTTAACTATAGTGGGTGGTGAGATTTTAGTCGGTTCACCAGAGGTTGAAGTAATTGGATGTTATGTGGGGGAGTTTATTGAGTGACGTGCTTGCAAATGCACGTCCTGGGGTGCTTTGGATAACCATCCAAACGCACCGAAATATAGTTTCAGTAGCTAGCATGAAAGATATCCCCGTAATTTTAGTGAGTAGGAACCGGAGGGCTGATACTCAAACGCTTGCCGAAGCAGAAGATGCGGGGATAACGATCGCCACTACAGCTTTGACATCTTACGAGGCTGCAGGCAAACTTTGGGAAGCTGGATTAAGATGAACGGCAAGAAACAGATATCGGAAGCAGCGCGAGTAGCTGCGTTTGAGACACCGCATCCGAGTGGTGATCCCCGGTATGCGGATTTGGATCGGGTGATGGAAAGTTACGGTTTTGATCCTACGGCATTGATACAGGTTCTTCATGCTGCGCAGCACTTGTTCGGTTACTTAAGTGCTGAGGTTTTGCAGTATATATCCCTACGGTTGAAAGTTCCGTTATCGCATGTTTACGGGGTGGTTACGTTCTATCATTTCTTTACGATGACACCACGCGGCAAGTATCAGATCCTAGTGTGCCGTGGCACGGCGTGTCATGTGCGAGGTGCTGACGCTATTATGGCAGCTTTGGAGAGAGAATTGGGTGTTAAAGAGGGGCAAACGACAAAGGATGGGAGATTTAGCTTACACACAGCGCGTTGTATTGGTGCCTGTGCACTTGCACCTGCAATTTCTGTAGGTGAGGATGTATATGGTAAGTTGCGGCCCGAAATGGTTTCTGATTTGGTGAAGAATCAGTTCAATAAATATGTTTGAGGAATTAGCGCTGCATGTGCTGGACATCGGAATGAATGCCATTGCAGCGAAGGCTACCAGAATCGAGATTACAATTTTAGAAAGTGCAAGGCATGATAGATTAATGATTCGGGTGGTGGATAATGGTGTTGGGATGGATGAAACAACGCTCCAACGCGTTTTGAGTAAAAATTGGTCAACAAAAAAAACGCGTAAAAAATCGATTGGTTTGGGATTAGCAATGCTCCGTCAGACAGCGGAGATGTGTGGTGGTGGATTTAAGATTGTTTCAGCGCCGGGAAAGGGAACAAAGATTTTAGCATGTATGCAGNGGAGTCATATTGATCGGCCGCCGATAGGGGATTTGTCGGCGACTCTGCTAGCACTTTGCGCTGCAGCGCCAAATGTAGATATAAGATTGCGTTACCGGACGGACGAAAATAGATTTGATTTTAGTTCCGCTGAAGCCAGACTTTAACGCAGTACGCTGGAACTTATGAACTTGGAAGAATTAAAAAAGCTTAAGGAGAAAGTAAAGCAACAAATCGCCCTCCGTGAAGGGAACAAGCGCTACAGAGTGCTGATTAGTATGGGTACAAGCGGGATTGTAGCAGGTGCCCGTGAAGTAATGAAAAGCGATGCTGGATGAAATTGAAAAGCGGGGACTAGACGATGTAGAAGTGCGAGTTACCGGAGAGCATGGTTTAGAAGATATTGAGCCCGTAGTACAAATAGAGGAGATAGGTGGTGAAAAAACTACGTATGCGCGGTTGGACCCCGAAAAGGCTAGGTTGATTGTGGTAGAGCATCTATTAAAGGGGCGAAAAGTGGAGCATCTAGCGGTCGGTAAACCCAAACAGTCCGATTAACTTTAAGATAGGAGGGGAGGTTTAACAATGATACGGTCGCATGTTTTAGTATGGTGGGGGGGCTGGTTGTATCAGCGCCGGTTGCATGGCAGTAAAAGATGCGTTAGCAGAAGAGCTCAAGAAACACGGGCTTGAGTCAGAAATACAACTAGTGGTTACTGGTTGCATGGGACCTTGCGATTTAGGCCCGGTGATACTTGTCCTTCCCGATAATGTATTTTATCAACGTGTTACACCCGAAGATGTGCCTGCATTGGTAGAAGAACATCTTATAAAAGGACGGCCGTATCAAAAGCTTTTACCTAAAGAGGGTCCTTCTGCAAATGTTATCACCACCGCTCGAGATTTCTCGTTTTTTGCAAAGCAGACCCGGATTATTTTGGAGAACAGTGGGTTAATTGACCCTGAAAACATAGAAGAATACATAGCGAGGGATGGTTATGCGGCTTTAGGGAAAGCACTTACTGAGATGACCCCTGAACAGGTGATTGAGGAGATCAAGGCAAGCGGGTTAAGAGGTCGTGGCGGAGCAGGATTCCCAACCGGACTGAAGTGGGAGATTATGGCCAAGGCTCCTGGTAAACCCAAATACATAGTTTGCAATGCTGATGAAGGTGATCCAGGTGCATTCATGAATCGGGCAGTACTCGAGGGTGATCCACACCGTGTATTAGAGGGTATGGCAATTGGTGCTTATGCAATGGGAGCAAGCCGTGGGTTTATTTACATCCGAGCTGAATATCCCTTGGCAATAAAGCGATTACAAATAGCGATACAGCAGGCTTATAAGTACGGGTTTTTAGGTAGGAATTATTTTTGAAAAGGGTTTTGATTTCGATATTGAGTTACGGATAGGNGCTGGAGCGTTTGTTTGTGGTGAGGAAACAGCATTGATGCGCTCAATTGAAGGCAAGCGTGGGCAACCGATGCCGAGGCCTCCCTTCCCGGCCCAGCGGGGACTATGGGGTAAACCAACGAACATAAACAATGTTGAGACGTGGGCTGCCGTACCTGTAATTATTCGCCGAGGTGCTAAGTGGTATGCGTTCTTTTGGTACGGAGAAGACGAAGGGCACTAAGGTATTTGCGCTAGCAGGTAAGATTAGGAATACGGGTCTTGTGGAAGTACCTTTTGGTACGACGTTACGACAAATCATATTTGACATAGGTGGCGGGATACCTGGTGGTAAGAAGTTTAAGGCCGTCCAGACAGGTGGGCCTTCAGGCGGTGTGATCCCGGAACAATATCTCGATACCCCAGTAGAATACGAGACGCTGCAGAAGCTAGGTTCGATAATGGGTTCTGGGGGAATGGTAGTAATGGACGAAGACACATGTATGGTTGATGTAGCGAGATTTTTCTTAGAGTTTTGCTGTGATGAGTCCTGTGGGAAATGTCCACCTTGCCGTGTAGGGACAAAGCAGATGCTTCAAATTTTGGAGAAAATTTGTAAGAACGAGGGTGAGATGGATGACATCGCTAGGCTGGAAGAATTGTGCATGGTTGTGAAAGAAGGTAGCCTCTGCGGATTGGGTCAAACAGCGCCTAACCCGGTACTTACGACATTACGGTATTTCAGACACGAGTATGAAGTACATGTTCGAGAAAAGAGATGTCTTGCGGGGGTAGTGTGGTAAGTTGTCGCAAGTCCCCCGGATTCCAAAACGTGAATCATGATTTTGAATCTGAAAGTTAAGTATTTAAAAAGAGCCCATGAGCCCAAAAAAGAAGATTGTAATTACGATAGACGGTAAGCGTTGCGAAGGAGAAGAGGGTCAGACAATCCTTCAGATTGCACGGGCGAATGGAATCAATATTCCTACGCTCTGCTATCTTGAAGGTTTGACGCCTTGGGGTGGGTGTAGGTTGTGCGTTGTAGAAGTAGCTGGAAACCCGAAACTCGTCACTTCCTGTTCCACTCCCGCAACGGATGGAATGGTGATTACAGCTTTTAGTGAACGGCTCACGTTGCTAAGGAAACGGATTTTGGAGTTACTGTTTTCCGAAGGAAATCATATTTGTCCTATTTGCCCCTATAACAAGGGTGATTGTACGCTGCAACAGCGCGGTTATGAGCATGGGATTACGGGGGTGAGCTACTCTTATTTGTACCCGGCACGCTCAGTGGATCTTACGGGGAAATACTTTGGGCTTGATCATAATCGGTGTATTCTCTGCGGTCGGTGTGTGCGTACCTGCGATGAGATAGAGGGAGTTCATGCTTTAGACTTTGGTAACCGAGGAATACGGAACCAGATAGTGGTGGATTTGGGGAAAACGTTTGGTGAATCGGTCAGCTGTACTAATTGTGGTGCCTGCGTTGCTAATTGTCCCACAGGCGCGCTTTTCGACAAAGCTGCAGCGTTTCAAGCCCCGTTGGTATCTTGCCAGAAGGTTGAGACGATTTGTCCGGAGTGTCCTTTGGGATGTGGATTGGTTGTATATACTCGGGACAATAGGATCGTGAACGTGTTTGGCAATAAAGACTCACAGATAAACCGTGGACATCTTTGTGTGAAAGGAAGATATTGGACTTGGGCCGAAGCGCGGAAGCGTATTAAGCAGCCATTAGTTAAACTCAATGGCGGGTTTGAAACGGTTGATTGGGAGAAGGCATTTGAAATCTTACGTGATTTATATAAAGCGGTGCCTAAGGAACGGCGTATATTGCTTGTATCTCCGCGACTTTCCAATGAATTTGGAGTGGCTTTGCGGGAGATAACTTCAGAATTTAAAGTGGTTGGTGTAATTGGTGCACGTAATGAAGGTGGGTTAGTGGGAACGGCTGAACTTCAACCAGAAGCGATCTCTTTAATTGAGCAGGCGGATGCGATCGTTATAGTTGGCGCACAACCCGTAAGGGACAATGGCGTGTTAGCAGCAAAGATCCGTGTCGCGGTGCGACATCGAGGGGCGAAACTGCTGCTATTTAATTGCCGGCGGAGTGATCTAGACCAATGGGCTAATATAAGTGCCCCCCTGGTAAGCGTTGACCGTGCGTTTTGGAAGAATGTCGCAAAAACTATATCTGGGGTGAAAAGAGTGGTTATAATATATGGTCCAGAGGCGATTACACCCATCGGACTGACTGTTTTTGAGAAGCTGAGTGAGATCGTGGAATCGTCTTTAAAGAGGGGTGAGTGGGTTAAATCGATACCTTTGCCGAGAAGTACAAATATTTTAGGCCTTGCATCCCATGGGTACCCAGTGGTGGATGATTTAACTGCTTTTATTGAGGGAGTGTCTCCGGATTTGGTTCATTTAGTGGTTAGTGACGAGCCTCATGGCGGTGCACAGTGGCTAGAGGAAAGGGGATTGGTAGATTTGATGAAGAAAGTCGGGGCGATAACTTGTCCAAGGGGCGTATGAATCGACCCTTACGGAATTGGCTCGAGTTGTACTTCCTACCCCCATTTGGGCTGAGAGATCGGGTACGTATACCAGTTTTGAGGGGAAACATTTGAAAGCGGAACGTGTACTTCCATTGCCCAGTGGGGTCAAGTTGGAAGAAGAGGTGCTAAAGGCAATTTTCCAAAAAACATGAATTTTCATTTGGTATGGCTAGAAAACAGCAACCTGAATTTGACATAGAAAAAATAGCAGCTATGGCTGAACAACAGGCAACTCCGAAGAAGGTGCGGCTTGCCACTATTTGGTTAAGCGGATGTTCTGGCTGTCACATGTCATTTTTGGATTTGGATGAGCGCCTGGTGGAGTTAGCCAAGATGGTTGACATTGTGTACAGCCCCATCGTGGATGTAAAAGAAATTCCTGAGTGCGACGTGGCGATAGTAGAAGGATGTGTGAATAATAATGAACAGGAGCACGAATTAAAACTCTTAAGGAGTCGTGCTAAGTTTTTGATCGCCCTCGGAGATTGTGCGGTGACTGGTAACGTACCTGCGATGCGAAATCAATTTGAACTAAGGGATGTAATGCGTCGTGGGTTTATGCAGACGGAAAGCACAAAGCGCGTCGGTGTGCCAAGCGATCCCATTGTGCCTCGGCTTTTCCCAAAGGTAAGACCGGTTGGAGAAGTTGTGAGAGTCGATTTTTATTTACCTGGGTGTCCACCTGACGCGGACACTATTTGGTATGTGATAACCGAGCTTTTGGCAGGACGGACACCTAAACTTGAAAAACCGAAGCTTCGGTACGATTAATATAAATAAGATGGACAAGACGATTCTAGTTAATCCCGTTACTCGGATCGAGGGTCACGCTAAAATCACAGTGCACCTCGATGATAACCAGGAAGTGGCAGATGCTCGCTTCCATGTAGTGGAATTTAGGGGGTTTGAGAAGTTTTGCGAGGGGAGGTTTTTTGTTGAGATGCCACAGATCACGTCCCGCGTATGCGGGATTTGCCCAGTAAGCCATTTGCTAGCGAGTGTCAAGGCTTGCGACATGATTGTAGGGGGACAAGTGCCGCGCACTGCTCACATGCTGCGGGAGCTTATGCACATGGGGCAAATAATTCAATCTCACGCCCTAAGCTTCTTCCATTTAAGTGCTCCTGATTTACTTCTGGGTTATGATGCCTCGCCAGCGGTGCGCAATATTGTTGGATTAATTCAAGAAAAACCGGACGTGGCTGTAAAAGGGGTAAGGCTTCGGAAGATAGGCCAAGAAATAATTAAGATAGTTGGTGGGAGAAAGATTCACGCAGATTTTCCGGTCCCTGGAGGGGTTAACAAGGCATTGGCTCCTAACGAACGAGATCAGATCCTAGCGATGCTTCCGGAAGCGATGGACCACGTTAAATTCGCATTGGGTTTAATTGAAGAATATCATCGCACTCATCAGGAAGAGGTTGAATTCTTTGGTAAGTTTCCATCTTACTACGTAGGGCTTGTAAAATCTGACGGCGCTCTAGAGTTATATGACGGTAAGCTTCGTTTTGTCGATCCTAATGGGGCTGTGATCCACGATCAGGTCCCGACAAATAAATATCTTGATTACATTGGCGAGGCAGTCGAGCCATGGTCATACATGAAGTTCCCTTTTCTCTTAGAGAAGGGCTATCCGGATGGTATGTACAGAGTGGGGCCCTTAGCCCGATTGAATTTGTGTGAAAGGGTATCTACGCCCCAAGCAAATCAGATGTTACAGCAGTGGAGAGGAGGCAAGCGCATTCAAGAAAGTTCTTTCTATTATCATTGGGCAAGACTAGTAGAGATAACTTACGCTATAGAACGTGCACAACAGCTTTTGGAGGATCCTGAAATCACAAGTACTGATATTGTAGGTTCTTATACTCCAGTGAATGAGGAGGGAATTGGTGTTATAGAAGCGCCTAGGGGAACGTTAATACACCATTATTGGGTGGATCGAAATGGAAGGGTTAAAAAGGTGAATTTGATTGTGTCCACTGGCCATAATAATCTCGCGATGAATGCAGGCGTTAAGCAGATTGCTAGAAAGTATGTCAATACGCGCGATCTTAAAGAAGGGATGCTTAATCGGTTGGAGGCTTTAATTCGGTGTTATGATCCTTGCTTGAGCTGCGCCACGCACGCAATCGGCAAAATGCCAATCGTGGTAGATGTGTATGACCGGGCAGGGAAGTTAATTAAGCGTTTAGAAAGGTCATCCGGATAACACAAATGGCGGTGTTTAGTAATCGGATATGGTAATCCCAGCCGGCGTGATGATGGGGTGGGGTGGTTTGTAATTGAGCGATTAAGGGATCTACGCGTGTGGGGAATAGAGTGTGTAACGGCACATCAGCTTGAAATTGAGTTTGCAGATGCGGTCCAGGGATATGACTGGGTAATATTCGTAGATGCTGCGGTTGACACACAGCCAGGCCAGGTAACAGTGCGGGAACTTGCTCCTAATGTTGGTTTACATGCTGTAAGTCATTTTCTGACGCCGGAAGATGTTTTGGGGATGTGTTTGGCAATGCATGGCAAGGCGCCCAAGGGTATATTGATTTCAATTGGAGGGGCTGATTTTGATTTTGGCGAGGGCCTTACGGAGGTTACCCAACAAGCGGGTGAGAAAGTTGCGCTCGCCTTAAGGAACTGGCTTCAACACGGCAAGGGGCGAAAATCTCTTATTGGCTAAATAGAGGAAGGGTCCGGTTGGTCATTAGCTAGTACTTCGTGATTGTAGTACCCCTACTGAGTCTACGAATAGTATCTAGTTTGAGCAAACTGGGTGATTTTACGCGCTTAAGATGGCATTCTTGTGGTAAAAAGCCATTTTGTTTTTATTCAAACAGGTGCTTACATTGCTTGATTCTGTGTTTTATGGTTGAGGATTGGGAGAGTGTAAGGAGGGGGCATATATTATTTGATTGGGGATGTAGCCCATGAATTTGCTAATGAAGTTCGAGTGTTGAGGCGGAGTGCTAAACTAAAATATTACGTTGTGGTTCTTTGCTTGATGGTTTTGAGCAACCAACCACCTTTTTGGCGGTTTGTAAGGGCTTGGAGTTCTGCAACGGCCCTGTCACGGTTGATGCGCTGAGCAATGAGATCTTCGTAAACCATATCAGCATGCTTACGCCGGCGTACAGCGTCGTCGGCATCAAGGAGCTCTTCGACATACCTCCATATCCATTGGAAAGGAGTGGGTTTTTTCTTATTAGTTGTACTAATCTTGCGGCGGATATCAGACATTGTAGCCTCAAGTTTTTCCAGGATTCTGTCGAGTTCCGCATTAATTTGCGGTGAGAGTGATGGGTTGGAATTTTTGAGGATTAGGACAGTTTCTCTGACGTATTCTTCACAAAGCACACCGAATTCATTGAATGATGCCAGAGGCGCTAAGGTCTGGTAAGTTATGCGTGTTGCATTCTCCCTAAGTAGTTTTGCGGCTTTATAGCATTTTTCCCAGGCAAGCCAACGGTAAACGAAGTCCAACCCAGTCCCTTTTATGTTTTGAATTCCCATGATGCGATTATAAAACCCTGGGGGTGTATGCCGTGCTATAGTTTCCACTATTTCGTCGCCACTAGCGTGATAGTCCCAAATGACAACGAGCTTTGAATTGAACCATTTTTGTAAAAGGCTTCTGAACTGGTTGTTAAGTTGGGCAGCATTATGAGAAGAGGATTTGCTTATTTCTGACCTGAATTGGTGGTATTCATGGAAGATAGAAAGCTCGTATTTTAGGGTGTTAATGATGGCAGATTCGATTTCTCCCAAGTTATAAGGTTGAAGGTGTTTTTGAAGTTCGTCGGGGTTATTCCAAAGTGGAATAAATGAGTCGGGGTTGTTGATGCAGGATTGTGCCGACAGCATTATTTTCAAGTGAGTTTTGATTAGCGATTCAAAGACTGGAAGCCTCATACGGATAGCGTGACGTTCAAGGTTGAACAATGCTTCTTCTGGATTGGGTTGTGTCACGTCTTTCCAAAGACTGATTCGTGGGAAAGCTTCTTTCCATGCGTCATCAATGTATCCTAGGAGACCCGAAAGGTTACCACCGATTAGGAAGTGTCGGTCAGCAGAGATGTCATTGACTAATATTCGNGCGAAGACTTGTGATCGTGCTACGCGATCGGCTCGGTTATTGACGACGGTCGATATCCAAACTCCTGGGTCATTTATGTAATCTTGTTTATCGAATCCAATGCGGGACCAGTTATTTAATGTACCGAACCGCTCGTTAGCAGACATACCGTTGGTAAATTCTAGCTTACGGGTGCGGATAGGAGCGGCCGGGAAGGTTTTGAGAACACCAAGATCAGGTACCACTCTGTCGGCCATTTCCTTGAGTGCAAAATCGCGGTCGATCCCCAGTTCTTCTGCAAGTCCAAGTACGAGTGCTATGTTGTAAGGATGTTCTTCATACGGAAACCGTTGCAAAACATCCGGTGTTAAAAGTCCTGCTTCTAACCATCCGACTGTTCGGATCTTTGTTTTGCATCGCCGGGCTTCATCTTTTAGGATGGGGATCATTTGTTCTTCGGTGGTTACTAGAGTGGATTTTTCTGGGGATGAAGCCGGCTATAACTTCCGCTACGTTAAATCCTGCGGGTCCTTGTATATCTTCGTGATCAGGGTAAGTGTTAGTGATCGTGGCGAAATCGTCCTTCATCCAATGGCGTTGAAGCACACGCACATAGGAGGGATTTAACCCCATGCATTCCCATAACAAAACTTGGGCATGTAATCTACCTGCTAAGCGGACCACGAATGTTTGTTCCCATATAGTGGCTTTGTCGTAAGGCCGGAAAAGGAACATTTCCTTTAACTCCCCGAAAGGCCAAGAATGCAAAAGCATTGCTTCGCAGCCTGTTGTTTTGGAAACCGTTGCATAACCCAATGAGTTGAACAAGGCGGCTTTAAGCCGTTCTGTTCCGGACTTACCTCGTGTGCCCCAGCCGCCGATTACTAAAGGAATGCGCGACCGCCAGTATCTTAACCTGAGGTTTGCGAATAGATGGATACCAAAAAACAACAGGCAAAATGCTATGATGAATATGGTTAGTTCGAAAACTGAGTTTTGATAAAGCGAGACGAAGTATTCGTATAGTTTGTCGAAACTTTTGAACAGGAGCGTAAAGTAATCTGCGATAGGTTGCCAAAGTTGGTCTAGCCAAGGAACTGCAAAAAATACGGGGAAGAAGCGCAGAACCATTAGATCTGGCTGTAATGGAACACCTGATAAATCTGGATAGGTATGAAATCTTATCTTGAACCCGAGTTGGAGCAATGTAGATAGGTAGGATTTGGGGTCTTCTGTAAAGTGCTCACGCCAATTACGTTTTTGCGCAATTTTTTCGAATTTAAAAGTGAGTTTTAGCAAAGCCCTAATCCGTTGCCATCCTCGGGGCGATTCCACTTCTGTGATTCCTTCAGGGGTGAATACATAAAATTTGTGTTGTCTGAATCCGAGTTCTATTGCTGATACAAATTCATCCAGGAGTGGCAAATAGGGACGCCACCCACCTTCTTCGGGGATATATAGGGGTTCACCCGGTACTTTAGTCTGGGCCATTTCGGCCATGATTGTGGTGTGGATATGTATTTCACTGTGAAAGATCCGGCCTATTGTGTGGGGAAATGCTTGGCGTTTATCTGGAGATGGGTGCTTGAGTTCGTGCCACCAACGCCACCATCTAAAGCCGAAAATGTACCCACGAGTTATTACAAAGCCTTTGGAGGTAAGCTTTAGTTGTACTGGGTGATCATAACGGCAAACGGTAGCTAAAACCCGGCCTACGAATGATGGATCCAGATCGGCAGTCCAGTGCTTGGGGATGCGCTTGCTTTTCCCTGGAGGAATGGACTCGATTAGCTGTTGGAGATTTTTGGCGGAGCTCTTTTGCGCGCGGGTTGAGCTCGGTCCAGATAAATTCCAAGGTTTGGCTAGCCCATCTGCGGACGCGTAAGCTTTTGGCTGAGCACCTAAGATTGACCATGTTTTGCCATGCCATTTGGCTCCATTGGGTGAGGAATGGATCATTGGTGGAAGATAATAAATTAGTGCATCGTTCTGTTACGTGGCACATTACGCGAAGGACAAAATCGTCAGTTTCATTTTGCAGACCGGCTTGGAAAGTTCGAAGAAGAAATGGTTGAAGTGTTTTTTTGGTAATCAGATTTGGCCATTGAAGCCACATTGCGGCCCGCACTTGAGGCGACTCGTCTATCAATGCCAATTGTTCTATCCAAGGCATTGCTATGTCTGGTGCTGCTTTTGCTACGATCTCGGTTAGGGCCTGCCGTACGAATGGGCTTGGGTCAGAAAGAGCTTTCTGGATAATTTCGGATGGAGCTTGTAGTACCTGAAGGTATTTCCCGAGAAGTTTAACGATTTTGCGCCGAACAAATATGTCGTCTCCTGGTTTAGGGTTGAAGATTCGTTGGCGCACAGTTTGTTCGAACGACGAAATTGATAGTAACGCAAGTAATTCTATGGCGGCTGTTTGGATCCAGACGTTTTGTCGGACTTGCAATGCCACTCTGTAGATATGTTGTAGAACTGCGTCGTCGACACCGGTTTCTCGGAGTGAGGGCTGAAGAGCTTGTAAGGCCCTAACTAGGCAGACCAAAGCGGCATGGTTTACTCTGGGATCGCCCTCATACAATAGCAAAGGCTTTAGCACCGGTTCCAGTTGTAGTTTGCTCCACCAAGATAATTGCTCCGTTGGAAGATTCCAACGATTGAGGAAATTGTTACAAAGCGTGCCTAGTCGGCCAAGAATGAAAGTTAACATTTGCTCTTGCTCGCCGATTCTGCTGCTAAATCGGTCTAGCATTGCATCGATGTCGAACCACCGTGAGAATGCTTGACGGTCCTTTTCAATTTCTACGGGTGGTATTCCGAGGAGGTGGGCGAACTCCAAAATAACTTGTTGTTTATCTTGTTTTGTGACAGCGGCATTGAATTGCTCGCTGGAAACGGATAAGCAATTGCTTAAGGTTTTCAAGGTATTGATAGGTTTGGTGGGCGCGAGTTTTTAGAAACAGTATCCAATCGTATTCATTGGGCCCGGTGGTCTCAGTGGGGACTTCCCTTCGCCAAAGTTGGAATTCTTTTTCGCATAATGCTAGGAATGCAATGGAGAGTTGTAGCTCCACGGGATTCATCCCCTGGGCTAGAATGTGATTTGCATACCTAGCTATTTGATTTTTTGCCATTTGAGGCTTTATTCGAATCGGTTGTTGAAATCGTGAGGGAATAAAGCTGTTCTAAGTGAACGGAATACTGTAGTGGTTGGTAATAAGTCGCGGTAGACCCGTCCTTGGCTAAAATCCCATCTTAGGTATACAGACCCACTAATGTCGCTGTGTGGCCATTCAATTTGGATTCTAGTGCCAAATTCTAACCTGGATTGTCCGTTCACCCATTTTTCGATAGCCACACCTACGTACACATCATGTTCTATGTAATTGTTTTTTCTGTCTGAATCGGCGAAGAAATATTTTGCGGCATATCCAATTTCGGTTCGGGCAGGGTAGATTAACTGTTGCCAAGTTGTTCTGAAACCAATGTTATCTGGGCTAAGGTCCTCGTTACTGGTTAATCTGAATCCTGTTTTGAGGAAGGTGTCGATCCATGGTCGGTAGGAGTAATCCATATTTATTGCATAACCCCATTTGTGATCCGCCCGGTAGCGGGTAAACAAGTCATGATCTATGTAAGTGAATGGCTCTGCCTTAGAGGTATCCAAAGTTAACCAGCGACCAAAGACCGTTACATATGGATGGAGCACGCTTTTTCTAGTGAGGTTGTAAAGGGGACCGATTTGGAATGTCGAGTGGATGCTACCTTCCCAGCGGCTTTCATGGTTTTCAATATGGCCGGTGTAACCAGCAAGGGTTAACCGCCAAGGCAAGTTTATGGTGTTTGGTCTTTGCTCAATATCTTCGCGCAATCCAAAGGTTGTATGCCCGTTATAATGGAATCGGGCGATGCCTTCTGTGGCAAACCAGGTAGTTTGTGAGAAAGCCTGTTTGTTATAGGCAACCCTAAATTCCCCAAACTTGTTAGGAATCGATTCTTTCCCAGGTTCGAGTTCATATGGTTTGGTGCGTGCCAAAGACATTAGCACACTCCAAGTACCGTCTTCTTGTCCACCAAGGGGGTAGTAATCGTAGATGTTTGTTATAGCCCTGCTCTGCAGGACTGGAGTTGTAATAAGGGGTTCGGGTTTTGGTTCAGGGGTACGCATGTTGATCCCTCGTGTGGGGGGGAATGGTTCTGGAGCAATGTTTAGTACAGAAATACGGCACCAATCTTCCGTATATCCCTGGCGGGGATAAACTGATATGGATTGTATGTTTTTCCGCCTTGAGGACATATTCGTGCACGATCCCATTTGTATCCAATCTATCGATCCGGATCAGACACGGTGATTGGCATGCAAAAGTAATTGGGTTTTCTAGCGTGGTGCGATAGAAAAACCATGTTTCAGCAAGGGAATCGAATNGGATTGAGGCAGGGGAATTGATTCTGTCCTTTTGCAAAGTGCTAGGTTTGATCCGTACCACTTGGTTGGCAATGGGATTTGTTATCCACACAGACACAACATGAAGGCCTGCTGGTAGTGTGGTGGACCATTCAAGGGGAGCAGTAGAATTGGTTATAGTGACATAATTGGTGGTATTGTTTAGCTTTATTGCGATGCTTGTAGGATGAAAAGGCAGAAATCCCACAGAGAGTGGTTGGGCCTCGATCTTTAGCTCAGTTTCGTTTGTGATTGTTAGTGTGAGCGTGAAGATCCGGTTAGCTGTCAAATCGATCCACCCAGGTTGTTTCGGGGGTAAAAGGGCCATTCGCACACGCATACTTGGCTCAAGTGTGGCGTCCAACGGAAACGGGATGGGTTTGATTGCTGAAGAATTGGGTTGGTCTGGTGGAATGGTCCAACGGCAGTTTTTTTGTTAGCCTGCGGGAATCTGGGTATGCGCTGGCGTCAAAATTGGTCTGTAGGTAGAAAAGACCATAGGTTCGAGCAATAGGTTCTAAGTCGGGGTAAAACTCTGCTAATTCAAGCCAGAACCATAACTGTTTTGGAGATTCAACCTGTGGGAGTAGTTTTACCGCTTCCTGTAGACGGTGTTGATTAATTAGCATGCAGACTTTTTCACTAATGGGCACATTTTGGGGTGGTAAATGATCTGCCATGTCCCAAAGTCGCCACTTTTTTATGGCAAACCACTGTTCCTTGTGAGGGAGTTGTTTTAAGTCGTCTATCGTTAATGAGAATGGAGGATTGTTATTTGGCAATCGCAGTGCTAACCTTAATTGTACGGAAGATGGTAGTGAGTGCATTTTATCATTTAGCCATGTTTCGGGGGGCTTAAATGAAAAACTTTTGTGGGGAGATGTGATAATCTCCCGGCAAGATTCTGTGGGAACCAACCAAACCTGATTATCTGTTTTAATTTTTCTGGGTGGTTTTGAGTTGAGACTCAAGGGATTCTCAAGACAAAACGGTAAAAAATTTTTTCAGGATCTGGTGCTGGTAATATGCCTGTTTGTAGGGCTGGTTCAAATCGATAAACGCGAATAAGCATTGGCAAGGAATGAGGACGGATAATGATTTCGTGTAATCCAGGACCTGTCTCGAAGAACCGAACAGCTTTCTGCCCGACTAGTTCGTTAGTTTTTGATGTAAGTTGGAGGGTAGGTGTAGGTATACACGAGCTTATAGGGATCTTATTTGTGAGATCATATTCTGTAAGCTCAATCCAAGTATCGATGGGATCGGAAAGGGTGGGTGATAAAAGCGGTCTGATTTCCAGTTTTAATCGGGTGGGGCCAAGGCATTGAATAGTAATAGGAGCGTTTGATTCCGCGCGGAAAAAAGTAGGTGNAAATGTTGCGTTCAGGATTATAGACGAGTTCACCTGCTGCAAAGGATTTGATTAGTTCTGGGGCATCGTACCACAACCATGGGCCAGGAGTATTCGCATACCAATCTTCCCAAGCTAATAGACCCTCAATTCGTTCGGCTAGGTTTGAGGAGCCGAGTGATTTGCGGATATTGAGGCCTTTTCTGAGGTGGTCTAGCAATTTTCTGCCGCTTTCACCTGATACTGATAGGTGTTGTTCAGCAGCGGCGAAGTCGTAAAATGTTAAGCTTTTGATCCCAAGCCAATAACTCTTTTCACTAGAGTTTTGAAGTTGGTGTACAAGAGAATCAAACAAAGACCACCAATTAAGCCGGGTTGCGGAAACTAACATTTCTGGGAGCGGTTGGCTTTCCGGTGGTAAAAGGAGTCCTACGGAAAGGAAGTATTCTTCCCGACNGTTTATATAAAACGCTTTTGCCAAGTCGCTCAATGTTTCGGTACTTGGGTTTTTCAAAAATAGTACACATTGAAGTTGTTCTAGTTCATCGTAATCTTGAGTCGCAAGCGCGTTTGATTTAAGGATTTGAATTGCTATAGTTGGGACAGAATTCGAAGGTGTTATGAAAATTGCGCTACGCGCGTATCGCATAGCTAAGTAATGTTCTTTAAGCTGGTTTAATAACTGCGTAATGCGTTCCATTGCCTCAACTTGGGATTGGCCAACCAATAGGAGTGCATTCCACAATTTGAGTGCTTCAATTTGGTATCCGGTTTCCTCTAGGTATTGGGCTTTATGAATTAACTCGGACGCGTTGTCTGTTTGTTGGTTGGTATGGCTAGGCAGGTTTATCTCCAGGCTGTTTGTAAAGTTGCGCCAATGCGTTTCAATAAGTTTTCGAATGGGATGGAAATGCTGGGCAAGTAAAGCATTCACTTGGTTGGCGAAGGTTTGGGAATGATTTTGAGGTGTGAGGAGTTTGAGTTTGGATAAGTGGTCTAATTGCTTTAGTGTGTGCAACAGGGTAGTTTGATTGAGCTGGAGCGGTTTATCGGCTTTGTAGGCGATCGAGACGTAAACCGGTGGACGATCGCGGTCTTGCCAAACACGGATTTTCTTAACGTCTTTTGGGAGGGGTAGTTCTGTGTATGCAGCTTGGATCCAGTTCAGTGGCAAATCGAACTCTAAGCTAAACAGCGGGATTTGAGTTGGGAACTGGGTGAATTTGTATTCGATGACTCGGCTTGTTCCAATGGGTAGTGATGGTTCGTAAAGTATACTTTTTGGGGGCGCGGGAGATNCTGTGATTGGAATTGGAGGTTTATCTTCGAGCTGTACTGAAAAAGTAGTCTCATTAGTGCAGGCTATCGCAATCAGTAGCTTGGAATTGAATGCTCTGTCGGGCAATTCGTACAAGATACCATTAGTTGAATCTTGAGGCACCGGGAGAAATCGGCCGATAGTTATGTGCCCCTGGATTTGGCGGAAGGTAGGATTGACAATAGGCATGTATTCTTTGAATGGCTCCTGATGGATTATAGGGCGTACTAGATAGGCCATTTCAAGTGTTATAGCATTGGGTGAGTAGGTTGGTAGTATTTCTCTCCAGAACATGCGGAGATTTTCTGATTTACTCGCTGTAAAGCTTAGCCGGTTATGATTTGAGAATAGTTCAGAAAACCGCCATAGCAAATCGGCAGCGATAGCCCCGGAATCGAGACTTGTATTGTCCAATATGAGAGAGTGTGAGATTTTTTCGATCCCATACAGCTTAGACAATGTAAGAGGAGCGTGTTTTTCAAAATAGTTTTTAAATATCAGGGTAGCGTGAGAACCGTCCACGGGATTGGTATGTGATTGGCAGTCAATGAATGGCAAATTAAGTTTAGTGACCAACGCGGGCGGTATATCCAGTGCGTATCCTGCTATTAAGATTGGCGTTGTTGTTTGAATCGCTATGGTGTGTTTGTTTGGTGGTATTTGGATGTAACCGAAGGCGGGGTAGCTCACTGGGATGTAGTTGGTTTGAGTTTTAGAGTATCTGCTTCGGTCGTAAGTAGCTATTATCGGTAGTACTTCGGATTGATTTCCGTCGAGGGAGATTCTTATAAGCTGCAATATATGTTGTTTCAGGGGTTCTGTGGTGGGCCAAATGCTATAAACTACCAATTCTACCCATGTAGGACCCTCAGTATTAAATTGTAATTCGTCCCCGGGGTTTAGGAGAACAAAAGGGTGCAGCAATGGGGCGTAATCACGCGGGAGTGTAACTTTAGTCCCGCGCAAGGGGATTGGGGTCCGATAAAACGAAGGCAAGGCGATAGTTTCTTGCATGGAGACAAAAAACACCGAGCTCGATTGAGGTAGTGAAGCGGGTGGGGCGTCTAATCCGGATGCACAATGGGGAAANGTTAGAATTGTAAACTATTAGGTCTTTGGGGGAGGGGCGAAAGCATTGGCTTGGGACGAAAGCGCGACCATCAAAAGAAAATTCAATTTCCAGGTCTTCTACTAAGATTAAATCCGAGGCGGCCAATCTGAGGAATGAAGTAGGTGGAAGAAAAATCAAGCTGTATTCACCCGGGTGCAAAGTTATGATATGGTACCCCTTTTTAATAGAGAATGTAGGTTTTTGCCCCTCAATCCAGAGTGGTTTATCTTCGATATTGTACCAGCGGGTTTGGAGGAGGATTGTCTGGTGGCAGCCCCAAGTAATTGGATTCCAGCAAGTGACAACACCCTTGCAATAAGAGGTGAATGCAGCAAGTACAATTAATGCGACTCCGAAAATACGGATCATTGGTGAGACACAAAGGAAAACCATTCGGCCATGAGCTGGCGTATGAGAGCGTTTGTGTACAACATTTCTCTGGCAGGCCTTGCTATTTCAGTATGAATGAAGCGGGCGTTTGGAAATTGGCGTAATGCAGCAGCTTGGGCATTGCGTGTTCCTCCGAGCACTGAAGTGTCGTAAGGGTATGCCGCTACAATAAACCCGGTGATATCGGAAAGTGCGTATGCATAGTTTGTGAGCCAATTTGGTGGCTTGTTGGTAGCGGCGCTAAGCACTACGTCTGCGTTTAATTCGGGGTAGTTACTGGGTGCGAAACCATGAATTTGTATCACCCTTCCTGTGGGACAGACATATGCAAATGATGTGGTGAAGGACTGGAAATAGGTACCGTCCATGTGCGCCATATCAGCGAGGGTTCGGGTGACAGTTGCTACTGCTAGAGCATGAGCGCTGCTGTTTGTGAAAAGATGCAATGCAATATATCCAGTGTAAAGGTCGTTTTTGGGATGCGGTGCTTGGATTGCTAAAGGCCAGTTGCTTGGTGTAGTGGGGCGGAAGAGATAAAACCCGCGACCTGCTTGGTTAGTTACAGGTTCGGTAACAAGCCAGTATGATTGTCCGCCGTATTGTACGGTTTGCAATTGAAATCCCTAACGGCCCCCCCATGCTGATTCTAGTTCTGAGGTCAGGTTTGTTATAGATAACATTTCGCAAAATAGCGCCGAGGCGGTTTCAAGCTCAGTAGTTGTAGGTGCATAATAGTTCGTATTATTGGATATCAGCTGGCGAAGTAGTTGATGGAGATCGACTTCTTCGGCCTGGCTGATGGCTGTTATGACTACCGTCGTTGTAACTAGTAGTCTTAAGTTTAGTTTACGCATGGCTTAATAGATGGTTTCGATGTCCGCAGAAATTTTTTCTGATTGTGGAAGTGTAATTCGCGAGAGGGATAACCAACGCGGTGATTCAGACACCGTGTGGATCTCGATTTCATATTCTCCTGCGGGGACATCTTCATTTACAGGGAACACGAAGGATAAGCCTTCGTCAAGGTAGATTGATTGGCCTATTATGTAGGAAAGTNCCTGGTTTAAGGTTGAGACCACAGTTATTTCGCGCTTGGGTAGTGAGACTTCGGTGAATGGTCCATATCCTTGGTATTTAAGCCCCTTAAAGCTTAATTTAAATGCACAGGGTGAGTTACTGGCAGTCGTTGGGGAAAAGATCCTAAGTACAATTAACTCTGGCTGTGAACTGGCTTTTGAGTACNTAAATTTAAGTGTATTGGTTTGCACTTTTAAGCAGTAGCGCAGAGTGTACAGTTCCAAATTCTCGCCTGTGGAATCAGGCGAGACGTAATTAACGAAAGCACGGAGCCCGGAAGGCGTACCCATAATAGCGAGTTTGTGTATCCCNGGAGATATCCGGGGCATTCGGATGATAGCTGGCAGGTTAGGCAAAGGTTTGTTAAATATGATTTGCTCGTCTAAGATGACACTTACGGATCCCGTGTATGCACTGGTACCTAGCAGTACTAGTGTCGGTTGTATAGTTTCTTCCTGGGGCGGACTCATGAAGGTTAAGAGGCTGTTGGTAATGGTAAGGATTGGAACGAAGACAAATGGGAGGCTGTGAAGTCTGTTGGTGTCTCTAAGCTTCGCAGGGCAGAAAACTAGGTTCCCAGGCATGGTGGACTCCCTTAGAGTCAGGGATTCCCAGTCATACAATCCGCTTGCAATCAACTGATTAAGCACGGGGGGCCTAGGTTGAATAGCGACGATCTGGGAGAGTCTTTGAAGGCGTCGTTCCAAGGAATCTATTGGTCTAATAGTGAACCAGGTGGGGTGTTCCGGTGAAAGGAGCCCCGGCAAGAATTCAGCGGGGAATAGTGACTTTTTGGGTAGTTCTCTAGGTCTCGAGTATGCGTTAACCAGCACGTTTGATGTGTTAGCTTTGATGCGTANCCCTGTGACGTTGGTGGGCAGAACNAAACATAGGGATTGGGGGTCTGTTACTTTTAAGATAGCAGCTTTTGTTGCAATGAAATCGTATTGTGACACAGGGTTGGTGATTGTGACAGTCCCTGTATTTATGACGTATCCGGTAGAGTCAAGAAGTTGATAGATAACCGAAGGGGTTGGGTGTGGTTTTTCATTAGTTTTTGGGGGTACCAAGGCGCGAAGGTCCGCTCTAAATAGGGTGGGGTTAAACCCATCGTGATGTATGGAGAACTCGATAGGTTTTTGCGTCGGGGCAAGCGAAAGTTAGAATTCTAGGCTGAGTGGGTGCAATCATATTAGTTTCGTGATCCACACATTCAATTAGCTGCCAGTATGTTGGTGTTGAGGAACGGATTTCGATGAGTCCTAATTCCGTTGGGGCGGGTAATGTGAAGGTTTTGCCCGAGGATACATATTGGTTAGTTTGCGGGTCCCCTATCGGCCAAGGATACCACGTAACTGTATTTGTGACCAAGATCGAGGAGGGTACAGAAGCGTCTTTGATACCATATAGGAATCGGACTCGTACGTGATTTGTGACTGGTAGCACAGCGACTGTGTTTGCGTCAGATAATACACCTGGGGGCAACCACTCCTCAAATGATTCCAACCCGGAAAGATCGTCGCGTATGTAGATAGTTACGCTTTTATAGTCTTTTTTTGGTATGCCTTTAGGGGCTACTCCGGCCCAGTGGAACCGCAGCAAGTTAGCTTTTTCGGTGGGTGAGATAAGTTCAATTGGGTGTACATTTCCACGGGCGAGCAATTGTTTTTGTAGAGTAACTGAGCCTATTCCACAGATATGCAGCTTTACGTTCGGGGATTGGTTTACGGCCGTAAAGCCTTACTAAGACTTGTTTTACATCTGGATCAGCTTTAGAAAGCCGTATTCTAAGCAGTCTTGTATTCTTAAACTTTGGACTATCGAGATTGACAATCCACAGGGTACTGCTCAAAGGTATCAAATCTGGTGCGAGGAGATAGTTGGCCGGAACGAAGATTCCGGAAGATCCTTCGATGAACCCGCGTGGTTCGGATTGGAAGTAATAAATCCCTTGTGCATTGGTATGGTTTTGGCTTGCCAACATTTGGTATTCAATGGAAAAAATCACCTGGATTGCTTTGTTGGAAAGCAGATCTGCGGTGACGATTGGATTGCAAATCAGCTTTAGTTGGTTTGCCTCTTTTGGGAGGTCGAATTCAAGCCAACGATTTGTTTGAAGGAAATACGCGGTGCTTGCGAGGGCTGGTTCAGTTCTAGGGATAGTAAATCGGTGGGCAACAATCCAGACACGGATTTGGGGAATAATTTTGAGTACGATCCAAATTACTGCAATGATTGCCAAGATTAGGAACCATTTGTTACGACGGATACGCATTTTACCAGTCCAGTACCGGGGTTCGCAGTTTAAGAAAATTTTTTATTTTTTCTGCTTCTGTGGTTCCGAGGGTTGTTTCTTGGATATCGATGTATCTTGGGCGGAGGTTAATAACAGCTGGCAGAGCGTGATGGTTGTGGCTAATTAGTAGGTAAAGTTGTCTGGTTTGCGTGTCTAGGGCTGGAGTGAACGAGTAGGAGGGCCAGTTGGACACTATTTGCGTTAAGAGGGTTATATCCATCGTAGCCACGTACTGTAGGAGCTTTTCGCGGAGTTCCCGTGGCAATTTTGTCTTTAGCCCTTGTGTTAATCGGTCAAGCAAAAGACGTTCAACGTCGCATTCTATTGGGTTCAGGTCTATGTTTCTAAATTGGACTAGTATTGGATAGTTTTCTTGGGGTCGGAAAGCCTCCCGGAAAAATGGTGAGAGCCAAAGGGTAAGAAGGTCTTTGTTTATGGTTTGATTTAGGTAAAGTGCTTGAGGGGTACCGTATGCTTCGTAACCAGCCGATATTAATGATCCGTCGACGAATTTGTAGTCAAACTTAAGTAAGTTGAAATGGTGAAGGAACTTTTGGATGAGTGCTGAATCTGTTTGCTCTTCGGACGTGCCGGTAGCACTGCTAATGAGAATTTCGGGGATGTTGGTAGTAACAATTTGCGGTGAGTATCCGCGACATTGAATTACAAGCTTGGGGGTGCTTTTTGATTCCCGAAGTTGGACTTGATGGACTAAATTAAATAGGGTGCTTGGGTTCAAGGGGTTTAATACATCGGCCATCCCAGCTGGATTTGCCGGGTTGTGTATGCCTGCGATTGATAGATTCTCTGCTTCAAGTTCTTGCATTAAGAATACACCAAATTCGAGGGTATTCATTTCAAATAAGGGCCGTGGTACCTCAATAATGTATGGTTGCCGTTTGCCGGCTCTGAATACGTATGTGCCCCAGTACTTTTTTACGGGGGATTCATCCGGTTCGGTAACCACAATGTATGGGGACTGGGTTTGTAAATCCCAAATGGAAAATACCCTGTAACCTATTACGTTAGCAGACAGATTGAGCGCAACCAACATCTGGTTGTGGAGGAGTTCTGCTCCAAATTCCTTCCCGCTTACTAAGTCCATCAGAGGTGTAAGCACTTCTTTATCGATGTAGAGTAATTGTGCAGGAGTGGGAGCTTGATATAAACCGGTTCCTCGTTTGGGCAGATTACGTTTTTGCTCTAAGAGCCAAGCGGCGAGTGAATTGGTAAGCGCCATAGTTTGTTGGTACGAGGCGAGAGTCCGAGTTGCAAATTTAGCCCTTAATGTATTTGCATCCTTTTTACTGAGCCACAATTCCGCAAAGCCGCCGCGTGAGATTTTTTGTTGGACGTTTGGCGGGGGGCCCGGTTGCCAGACCAATTGTATCTCTGTTTCAACAAGCTCCTGCAGTTTTTTAAGCGGGAGATCTTTAGGTAATTGCATTTTGATCCATAAAAAAGTAGTTTGCTGCTCCCCACTGCGTGAGCCAAGTTGCGAGGAATCAATGGGACAACGAATTTGGAGAGTATTACCTCGTCCGAAGTTTTGATGAAATACGTGGAAGAATGTGTACGGGTTGGCCAGAATGTCTGAGGATCGATCTTTGTTTACAAAGCGTCCTGTGCTACTAATAGCAAGGGCTCCACAATCTAACGTGGAAAATAACTCTATGCCTGCTTCCATTGTGGACCATTCATCCAATGGGGCGGGTACAGAAATTAGGAGGCCTTCTGGATTGTTGAGGTTAATGATAAAGTGGCCCCATCCTTGATTCTGGCCATCTTCGTGAATCCAAAGGAATTTGGATTCGATCGTTTCTATAGTATAGTGGACCTGCTCCAAAAGACTTTGGACTTCTTCGAGTAATTCAGGTTGGCCAGTTTGGAGGTATTTTTTGAGTTGTTCCATAGCGCTACGGAAATAGTTAAGCTGGGCAGGGGTAGGCGGTGAGTAGGTTTCAGGGATAAGCTTCTGGTACATGTCTACTTTTTCGTTGAGGAGGGTATGCTGTAAGTCTCCTTTAACGAGTTTGAGGGGGGCAGTTACACGAGGGGGGCGTGGTGTCGCTAGTGGTAATGAGCCAAAAACCATAGCGAGCCATAAGCCCAAAAAGTTTGCCCCAATAGCGGCAAGCAAGGCTGTTTGAAGCACAGACCTAGTAAGACGGATCGGGATTTGTTTGCTATGCATTTTTATGGCAATGAGGCTAGAAAGGAGGTATGCAAAACCGTAGTAATCGCTAATGGTAATTCCTGGGGCAACATGTGGGAGGATGTATCCGAGGCATAAACGGTAAAAGTAAGCAACGTTAAAGAACAAGAGGACCTTCCGTGGCCCTTCCATTGTTAAGCCACTAAAGAGTGGGGTGCGTAGAAGCCAAGAGCTGATAAATAGAGTAACAAACGCTTCAGTGACAGTACTTAATATTCTTACTGGTTCGTACCAGAGCAATCCCAAGAGAGCAGGGATTAAAATCCCGCTATAATCAAGACCGTACCTGAGGTTCATTCGGGATGCAATAAAGCCTGCGATAAGGAGGATAATGTAGGACTTAGGACTGGCGGCAAGTGAAGCTGCCACGTCCGAATACATGTAGGCTATGTGGCCTATCGTAAAGTTAGTCAAGGTCATTAACCCATATCGAACGATAAGGTAGGTGATCCCAGTTGTGATAATGAAAGGTGGTAAGCCTCGCCATAAACCGCTTTTCCAAAATTGAGTTTGCAATCAACGCTGAAACGACTAACCCAAAGCTCCTAAACCATTCCTTATAATCAAGGGTAAGTCCTAGCTGGCTTTGCATCCATTGTGCTAGGTGTGGTAATGCATATCCGTCCACAGTAACCCTGACAAATACAGCGCTGAGCAAAAGTGCGAAAAATCTGTCTCGCCCGAAAAAGCTGCACCAGGGTGCAAAGCGGGGCAAGCATTCTGACACAAGCCAAACTAAGCTATAAGCAATGATACCTTCTACCACCGTTATTATCGCGCAGANTGGGTTCAAGTATATAAGTGGCACGAGATAGCCTGGGACAACCAACCCAGAATATGTCCATCCGAAACGCAGGTTTAAAAGGGAAATTACGATAACCCCTATCCAAACTGTAGTGACGACAGATTCACGTAAGCTTCCTTCAGGGAATATTGGGATAGGGAAAAGGTCCATATAGAGGTGAGCCAATTTAAGTAACAGTTACCAGTAAGCGGAGCTTCTGGGTAGGTGTCAAACCAGTTTGTGAGTCATTACTTCTTAGTAAAAGCTCACCGCGAATGCCTTCTACTATGTGGATGGGTNCGGTTTTTTTATTAGTTCGTAAATTTTTTCGGCTAATTGTTTTGGATGGACTGGTTTGTTCAAAAAAAGCTCTACTCCCAAAGCTGCTGCTTTTTGTTTTATCTTTGGGTCCTCCACGGTTGTAAAAACCAGAATGGGGCTTGAGTTTTGATATTCTTGCCTTAGCCATTGGATGAATCGTAGACCGTCCATTACCGGCATTAGTAAGTCTACCAAAATTATGTCGGGTTGTCTCTTCTTAATTATTTCTTGGGCAGCGCGCCCGTGTTCAGCAAATATGCAATCGAACCCATTGGACCCAAGGGCTTTTTCAAGTAAACAACGCAAAACGGCGTCGTCTTCCACGATTAGCACTAGTTTCCGCTCGTTTTTTTCTGGGTTGGCGGAAATCATTCCTCCGGCATGGGTTGATTCAAAAGAACTAGCACCGAGTGGCTGAGATTTACTTTCAGGTGATTTTACATCGGTTGTGCTTTCATTAGTATTAGCTTGAGCTGGTGGGGAGGGAAGATTAATTGTGTCCAGCTTTTGGACATTCTCTGCCCTTTCTTTAGACGAGGCACTACACGGCAGACTTTCGCTTTTTGCCGCTACTCCCATGTTGTGTNTGGCTTTTTTATGTTTATNCAAAAGGGTTTGATCTTCAAACTTGTTGCTCATACGCCCAGCCTTTCCGCTACGTTTTAGTGCTGGGAATTCAAACCCACGTCCACTCTCCCACCGTTACCNACCGAGTTTCGAATTCTTTTTTACACCCAATTAAAATATGTCCTATGATCAATTCTTTGCCAAACACAAACTCAAGCAAACACAATGCCTTTTGTAGGTTTTTCTAATTTTTGGGGTTTAGTTAGGCGTACTAGGCTTGCTTTGAGATTGTTTGGAATAAACGTAGTTTTAAGGAGATCAAATAACCTTTGCCCACAGTGCTTTTTATATCAATTGCTCCGCCCCAATCGCGTACCCAAATAGTTGCATTCCGTAGGAGTCTAAACTCTTCGGAAGTGGGATCATCAGGCGATGTTAAGATATCACGCAAAAATTCCTCGGGCATCCCAGAGCCTGAGTTAGAGAAGGTGAACGTAACGGTTGTGCCTTCGTCTCGGATTTGAATACAGATCTCGGAATTTTCGGCAGCATCTGCAATGAGTAGTCGCAGTATTCCATCGAAAGTTGTTGTTAACTCTACTGGATTTGCTAGTACTTGGACCATGACTTGTGGTGAGTCGATTTTGAAGTTTATTCCTGATTCTGCTGCTTTCGGAGTAAGTTGCGTGCAGACTAATTCAAGAGTTGTTAGGGCATCAATGGGAAAAAGCTTCATTGAAGAGGTGTCGACGCGTGGGCTTAGATATTTTTGGCATTCCCGAAGGATTTGAACACAGGTATCAACTTTTTGTTGTATAGTTTCTAACAAGGCAGTCCGTTCTNATGGTTGGGTAGAATCAGATTCCAAAAGTGCGGCTGCGAGCTTAATAGCGGACAGGTGATTTCTAAGGTCCACACCGAGTCTGTCCGCTACTATACCTTTTAAGCTTGCCAATGTTGCCAGCGAGGTAGTTTCAATTAACTCGCATATAATACCCCTAATATTTGCATGTGCATACTTGAGATGGGTTTCGCGTGGATTGACCAATGGGTAAACCCGGAGGAGAAATTGTCGATCTTCTTGTGAGGGTAAAGTAAGGGATCGAGACGCGCTGGAATGTTCAATCAAGACGTTTTGCAAAACCGTCCTTGCTTCATTGGCATTTTGATCTAAAAAGCCAGGTAAGAAGTTCGAATGCGGTGAATCGTTCGGTAGGGAAATTAGCTTGCATGAGAAGCTGTTTTGCGGGTGCATTGATTTTAACCAGGCGTCCCCAAAAGTCGAATACAAAGGTGGGTATGCTTATTTGTTCGTATACGATTTCAAGGATTTCGTAGTATTGAGCAAGGGACTCGGTGGCTCTTACCAACTCGCTGTAGACGGGGTTGTTGGTTTCACTTGCAAGCCAATTTGTAAGCCGAACCCCAAACTTCGGCCGCTGCTTCTCTGCTTTGTTTGTGTAGATTGTTCGTGCAATTTCGTATGAGAGGCGCAAAAGAAGTGGTTCTAGTTTTCGGGGTGGCACTAGTCGGATTTTTTCTAGTCTGACGATCCAAATACCGATGAGTTTTCCGTCGTAAATTAGAGGGCAAATAAAATCGGTCTCCATTTCTTGGGCAGGGCCAAGGATCTTGTGCGCTAATGTTGGTGATTGGTTAGCTATAGCTTGTTTATAAACTTGGGAACCGAGATCAAGATACTCAGGGGCTAAATTGTCATCTCTAAAGTTGTAGAATTTGGTGGGAATCAATTTTTGGGTTTCTCCATTTCGCTCGAGTACCACAAAACGCTTCAGGTTAAAATTTTCTTTTAAGAATGAGGCCAGGCGGTCCCACCAACCGTTGGGGGACACATTTTTTTGAACGCCAACGCGATCTTCAATTGCGCTAATGGTTCGGAGGCGAAGTTCGTTAATAGCAAGTTGGGCTAATCGGTTTTTGTGAGCCAGTTCTAACGTTGATTGGATAAGTATGGCTAAACACAGAGAACCGGAGGGTAACCAATAGTTGGCATACGCAAGAAGCGCCAAGCTTGTTAAAAGTGTAGAGACTATCAAAAGAAAGGTGGTTCTTAATATTGTCCATCCGCCCATGTGGGTAGATGTGAGTGATGTGGCAAACGTTATGCCCACTATTACAATAAAAAGTAGAATACCTTTTAGCTCACCGATTATTGAATGTGAGGCTAACGTATGGAGTGCGTATGCTTGGAATTCCACAAGACTCATTGCGTTTTTATTGCGGGCAAGTGGAGTTTCGATGCTTTTCAACGTAGGGTCCATCCCAATAAGCACAATTTTGTCTTTAACCAAGCTTGGTAGCAGATCCTTTTGTATTACGCGCGCGATGTCTAAATTAGGAATTTGTCCGTATATTTTGAAGTTGACTAGAAACGAAGGCGGGAGCGGGAAATTAGAAACATTTCGCATGGATAATAGCGCTGCTTTGGCTTCCAGAGTAAGTGCATTCGTGCCGGTGATGTTTAACCCAGTGAATTGTTTTCTATAAACGCCGGCTTCCGGAGGGGCGAGATATACGGCGCCCCAATGTAAGTTTAACCCTGTTGCTTGGGCAGGCCAGGGCGCGAGCTCGAATCGGTCAGGGTCTTCAGGAACAGCGGATGCGAGCCTGCCAAAAACCACAACTTGTAGCTGAGCAGCGTATTCAAAAAAGTCCCGGCTACATTGTGTTGGCACGAAGTTAAACGCAACAACACGGGCGTTGGCTCCCATAAGGGTTTCTAGGAGTTGGATAGCTTCCTTATCGCTGAGTTGTTGTGGATCATTCACTCGGATAAAGACTACGGTGGGGGTCTGGTCGCTAACTCGGGCAGCAAACATTAATGCGGTGTCGTAGAAAAAACCATTGAGGCTAGAGAGCCACCCTGCCTGGGTCAAAATGTAGATTAAGAGGGCTACAAAGATTGGCCCTACTAACCAAGGTCTTTTTGTTTTTCCCAAAGAAGTCATTTACGAGATAAAACCTGGGTTGCGTGTATTCATTTCGGCGTTATCCTAGAAGCTTTGCCAGGCTATTTTCCCGCCGCTCCACATATTTAACAGGGGTTTTCCGTTGTGGCAATCAACGAGAACCTACTTCTCCATACTATATCCTTGGGTTTTGTGTTGGACAAGCCAAGTAGGCGCTTGAGTTTATTATGGTTGCAAAAGTTAAAATATATATCTAGCGACTTTAACTGCGGTTTTAGTGCACAGGTATTTTATTGAATGGCATGTAAGGGTTAGTGGTACAGAAGTGGTGGAGGATCAAGGGAATCGTTCGATAACGCTTAGATTCGCAAATTCGGGCAGTGAAGTGCTAGGGTCTTCGCTAGAACCTTGGTTAGGAACCGGCATTGATAGTGGTAAGGTAGGCATGTGTTGGGTGATTCTTGGCGGACCGGTACGGTTAACGAAATTGGGGACCTGAATTGGCATAGCCGGTCCCAAGCTTCTTCCTAGCGGGATTTTCAATGTATGTGGATTGGTTGAAAATAATTAGGGTTGCAAAATAGTTGTTAAAATGGATTCAGAATAGTTTGACTGAGGGAGAGGCTTTTATTCGATTGGATTGAACCGATAACCTATACCGCGGACGGTTTCGATGTAATGGGCAGCTGCGCCGAGTTTTTCCCGTAATCGGTGCATATGGGTATCGACTGTGCGTGTGTCAGTTGTGGGGTTGTATCCCCAAACTTGCTCCAAAAGTAATTCGCGTGTTACAACCCTGCCGGGGCGCTGGGCGAGCAGACGCAAAAGTTTAAATTCAGTAGGCGTGAGTTGAACAGGAGTGTTTGCTACGGTGACGATGTAACGGCTTAAATCGATCCGGAGTTTGCCCGCAGTTATTATTTCCGGTGTTTTTTCCGGTGGTTCATTCCGCTCGAGGACCTTTTTGATTCTGAGTATAAGTTCTCTGACGCTGAATGGTTTTGTGACGTAATCATCAGCACCGAGCTCAAGTCCGAGTACGCGGTCTAGTTCGGCATTTTTTGCGGTTAGCATAATGACCGGAATGTTAGATGTGTCTGGGTTTCTTCTTAAGATTTTAAACACTTCCAGACCATTAAGTTCTGGCAGCATTAGGTCAAGTATAATCAAGTCTGGCTTGAGTTCTCTGGCTTTTTTGAGGGCTTCCAGCCCGGACTCAGCAGTAGCCACGTCGAATTCGGCCTGTCGTAAATTGAACTCTAACTAGCTCCAAGGTGTCGGGTTCATCGTCAACAACTAGAATTTTGCGTCTAGCTGCCATGGGGGTTAAAATAGTTAAATAGCGTTCTCTTTAGGGGTAGTATGCGGTTTAGGTTGGTGTCGAATATCCTGTGCTTCGCACATGTATACTACGTCCTCGCATATATTGGTTGCGTGATCGGCGATGCGTTCGAGGCATTTTGCGGTTGTTAAAATGTCTAAACATTGGGGAATTTCTTCGGGGTGATTTTTCATGTGTTCGATAAGGCGATGCCGGATTGCTTTATGGATTGCGTCTACTTGTTGATCGACGGGCAGGGTAGTCCGTGCCAATTTAGGATCTCGCATTATAAACGCATTCAATGCGTTGTGCAGCATTTCTGTGGCAGGATCTACAATGTTTGAAAGGTCGATGTCGATACTCGCGGGCGGTTCCAAGCTTAGATCTCTCGCACGTTTTGCAATTTTTGCAGCTTCGTCCCCTATACGCTCGAGGTTTTGTGAAATTTTCATGGCGGCCATCACGAAACGCAGGTCACTTGCAAGGGGTGCCCGCAGTAAAATCTGGACGGCCAAGTCGTCGATTGCGATTTCGTATTCGTCGAGTAATTGATCTTGATTGCGGACTCTCATAGCCAATTCAAGGTTACGTTCTTTAAATGCTTGGATTGCTAGCCTGACCGAGGTTTCGGCGCAAGCGGCCATTTCAACGAGTTTTTCTTGAAGGTGTTTTAACTCTTTTTCGAGGTGCCCGTGCATAGGTTTTAACCGAATCTGCCCGTTATATAGTCTTCCGTTTTTTTGTTTTTTGGTTTTGTGAATATATCTTTGGTTGGGCCGAATTCTATCAATTCGCCCATGTAAAAGAACGCGGTGTAGTCAGAAGCTCGTGCTGCTTGTTGCATATTATGTGTGACGATAACGATGGTGAACTGTTGTTTGAGGTCTTGGATTAAGTCTTCGATTTTTGCCGTGGCGATAGGATCGAGGGCAGAAGCAGGTTCATCCATCAACAAGACTTCTGGCTCGACGGCGATAGCCCTCGCTATACATAAGCGTTGTTGCTGACCCCCTGATAGACTGGTAGCTGATGCATGCAATCTATCTTTTACTTCGTCCCATAAAGCTGCCATTTTCAAAGCTTGTTCCAGCCTTTCTTTGAGGAAGGCTCGGTTTTTAACGCCGGTAAGTCTTAACCCTATCAACACGTTTTCTTCAATTGACATATGGGGGAAAGGATTAGACTTTTGAAACACCATTCCAATCCTTCGCCTAAGAAGTGTAGGGTCAGCTTTTGGGGCGTAAATGTCGTCTCCAAATAAGCGTACTTGTCCTGTAACCCGGGCGTTAGGTTGTAAATCGTGCAATCTGTTCAAAGCGCGCAAGAATGTGGATTTCCCGCACCCGCTAGGTCCTATGATGGCAGTAACAGCCTTTTTCTGGGATGTCAATAGAAACGTTTTTAAGTACGTGATGGTTTCCGAACCACACGTTCAAGTCTCGCACCTGGATGGCAGTTCGCGGACTTTTAATTGGTGTGATTGTCGAAAGGTCTTTGTCTACAGATGTCAAGTCTTGTGGCATTTGCACAGTAATCATTTTTCCGTAAAAGCTTGTTTTGTGACAATCTTAATTGTCACGTTTACGCTTAACACAAACATAAGTAGCAACAGAGCACCTGCCCATGCTTGTCGGTGCCAATCTTCGTATGGTGATATAGCGTAGGCAAAGATTTGAAGTGGGAGTGCCGCAGTGGGTTGAGTAGGATTGAAGTTCCAAAATTGGTTGCCGAATGCTGTAAAGAGCAAGGGTGCAGTTTCACCAAACACCCGCGCCACGGCTAATAATACCCCTGTTACTATTCCATTTTTAACTAGTGGCAGTGTAATGAACAGAGTGGTTTTCCATTTTGGAATGCCTAAGGCCAGGCCAGCTTCTCTGTAAGTTGAAGGGACGGTGTTTAGCATTTCCTCTGTGGTACGCATAACTAGGGGGATCATTATGAAAGCGAGAGCAACGGCACCGGCAATGGCGGAGAATCGGCCCATTGTTACTACGATGAGAGCATATGCCAAGATGCCCCACACGATAGATGGAACCCCATTTAGAGTGTCGCTGGTGAATCGAACTATGTTCCGAAGTTTTGGAGGGGCATACTCAGATAAAAAGGCGGCGCCTAGTATGCCTACTGGTACGCCAAATAGGGAAGCCATAGCTACTATCATAAACGATCCAACGATTGCATTTGCTAAGCCTCCTCCGGGTTCGCCAACTGGCTTTGGTGTCTGGGTAAAAAACGCAAGATTCAACGCCTTGGTACCAGCGTTAATTAGATGCCAAAGTACCAGTACCAAAGGAAGTATCGTGATAAATGCCGTCATCCAACACACACTACACCATACAAATGACCGGAATTTGCGGATTTGGTAATTGTTCCTAGATAATTGAGCGCTCATATAGTTTGTGGCTTATGGATTTGGAGTAGTGAATCGCCGAGTTGCTTGTACTGTGATTAATCGGGCTATAATATTTGTACTAAGCGTGACAAGTGCCAGCACAAGACCCAGTTCGAAAAGTGCGCTCAAGTAGATCTGCGTTGTTGCCTCAGCAAACGTCGTTTGCTATAGCGCTGGCGAGGGTGTGGCCGGGGGCAAAAAGTGAAATCGCAATTTCAGGTCTATTACCAATTACCATGGTTACTGCCATGGTTTCACCCAAGGCGCGGCTTAGCCCTAAGATAGCTGCACCAGCTATACCGGGCTTGGCGGGACTAAGCACCGCGATTCGGATAGTTTCCCATTTTGTAGCCCCTAGGGCGTACGCAGCCTCGCGTTGGGTTTGCGGTGTAGTCATAAATATCTCAGTACAAACCGAAGTGATTATTGGGGTGATCATGATGGCGAGCATGATGCCAGCAGCAAGTATGCAGGGCCCGAAAATCGGGCCGCTAAAAAAAGGCAAACTGCCAAAAAGGTTTTTTAGGAGTGGAAAGACATGTGAGCGTAGGAATGGGATCATTATAAAAATGCCCCATAAACCAAGGATTACGCTGGGTATTGCTGCAATTAATTCTACCGTTGTTTTTACAACATTCCGCAGCCAAAGTGGTGCAAGTTCCGAAAGGAATACCGAAGTACCTATGCTGATTGGTAGGGCTATTATGAGAGCTAGTAAAGAGGAAACTAGTGTTCCATAAAGAAACGGTAGTGCTCCGAATTGATTTGCCACGGGATTCCAATCACTTGAAGTGAAGAACCGTAGTCCGAAAGTTGAAATGGCAAGCCATGCCCCCTTTGTGAGTTGATGTGCTAGTAAAATACCGATGATGATTGGGGTTATCGCAAATAAGAATGTGAGTCCCTGGAAAATGAACTCTGGAATGCGGCTATATTTTTGTTTTTTAACAGCCGTGGTCATACTGGCGATGTCTTTCTTTATACGATAGCGGAACCTGAGGCCAATTCTTGGCCCCAGGTTCCATCACACATTAGTGGTTTAATATGTGATCGTGTCGATTGATTTCAAAACTCTGGTGCGTAGGTTCTCTGGGAGGGGTGCGTAATCAAGTTCTGTGGCAAATTTTTGTCCGTCTGTAAGGCCCCATCGTAGGAATTCCACCAATTTCCGGCCTTTCCGTGGGTCAGTTTGTTTCTGGTAAACCAGGATCCATGTTGCACCTGCGATGGGATATGCATCTTCCCCGGGGGCGTTGACTACGGAGAATCTAAAGTCATCCGGCACGTTAATTGTGGCTAGAGCTGCAGTGACTGTGTCAGCAGAGGGGACCACAAACTTCCCGGCTGAGTTCTTGAGTCGAGCCACCGGGAGATTGTTTTGTTTGGCGTATGCTAGTTCAATGTATCCGATGGCACCTGGGGTGTTTTTTATTTTGGCCGGTGACTCCTTCATTGCCTTTTTGCCCCGAGTCCAGTTGGCCATTTCACGGAGGTACCGCGTCCGACTTTTTCTGCCCATTCTTTGTTTACCACCGATAGGTAGTCTGTAAAGATGAACGTTGTGCCGCTACCGTCAGAGCGGTGGACTACGACAAGGTCCATTGAGGGTAATGTGACGTCCGGGTTAAGTTGTTTAATACGTTGATGGTCCCATTTGGTAATCTTGCCCAAGAATATATCTGCGAGTGTTTCTGGGTCTAAGTTGAGTTGAGGTTTACCAGGAAGATTGTAAGCAATGGCTACAGCACCCCCCACCGGTGGGGATGTGTAGAATTTTGTCTTTCGCCTCGGCGAGTAATTCGTCGGACATAGGTGCGTCTGATGCTCCGAAATCAACCGTTCGTGCCAGGAGTTGGCGTTGGCCTCCTCCCGATCCGATAGATTGGTAATTGAATTGTACCTCAGGATCAACTTTTCGGTATTCATGGAACCACTTTGAGTATAACGGGTATGGAAAAGTGGCCCCAGCACCTGTGATTTGTAGTTGGCCTAGGGCATGACCGGTTACAATAACCGTGATTATCCCGTATTGTCGCCAATGCAATATTTTTTTGTGTATTCATAAATGGATTTTGGGGTTTTTAGAATTTCACCATTAGATCCACTTGGACGTGATAGGTTGTTGGGTTAATTGCACCTGTGGGCACGTCTATCAAGTCGTGAATATACGCCCTAGTCCCAATTGAAAGGCTTGAAGTAAAGGCGTAGCTAGCTGCGATGTAATGGCCACGTTTATTTGTGCCTGAGTATGAGCCCACACCCTTGCCACTAGAGGGTATGGGTATTGAGTAGTATGCAAGACTGTCGTCGTTGCTAAACTCTTCGTACCACGCATCCGATTCAACGTAAACGTATCTATACTCGAGCGCCCACGATCCCTTTTTGGATAGGGTGCCTATGGTGATTCCCGCGTCCCACCCGGTGTTGTTGCTTGGAGCTGCAGGATTATGAATAATTTCGCCTGATAATGATACTGGTAGTCGGCCGGGGTACAGACTTATCCCGTCTATCAGGTACGTAATTCCCGCTCCGACCACAATGGGATTGAAGTTGTAAACCAATTGCCCAGCAGCGGTTCTTGTATTGCCTACACCTACATTGGGGACCGCTCCATTGTCGAGATTTTCGCAATTTGCAAGTCCGAATACAGCGCCCTTGACTTCGGTAATCAAGTTTGTCGACCAGGTAGATGCCCATTTGAGTTGAACGCTCGCCATATATGGGTCATGTGAGCTGGTAGGTAGCTCGTCTATCATGAAGGCGCCTGGAGTGATACTAATGACGTGGTTTGTTACAGGGCGCCAAGATAGAGTCCATGCTAACCCTTCTGGTGTATAGTCTGGATCGAAAACAACCCAAGTGAAATCGTATGGATTTACCATTTTACCCACAGTTAGAGTGCCAGTTAATTCAGAGGTTTTTATTGGTGTCCATGACCAATATGCTCTATCTATCCAAACGTACTTCTTGGCTGCATTATCTTGGAAGGTTGTGTACCCACTTGCTAACGGGCTTCGATCGGACTCTCCCGAAGCGAGTCGCAACTCAGTCGACATGTTATCTAGCAAGTTCACACTAGTACCAATTCTGAATCGGTAACGGGGTCGGAACCTGTCCACGGTGTTTGGTGCATCCACGGTTATGTAATCTACCTCGTACACCGAAGTCACCACTGATGCGGAGTGATTGTACCCAGTCAGGCAATTGTAGTTTATTTTTTATTTCCATGGATTTTTTTGATTGTTCCTTTTGCAGTTGGATGGCTTCTTCGCGGGTAATTACCCCCTTTTCTACTAAGTTTGTCTAGAAGCGCATCTGTAGACTGGGCTATCAAGATTCCGGTTAAACTCATTGTTTTGCCCAGAATTAAGCATTTTCGTAAGACATTCGTATTATTGTTCACTCGTAGTTTCATATTTCACAGTGTCTTCTGCACGTAAGGTTTACACGACTAATTTTTCACTGAAGTTTCAAAAATGTTACAAATTGGTTACGATCGGCTTTGGATGAGCTCTTGTGAGGTTTTGTAAAGCCCGGGGAGGTCAGTATGCATAAAAGAACCATTACGTGGAGTGGCCTAGCTCAAAACTTAACCTACCCGCAAACTTTTGGATGTGGCGGGTGGTATTGCACTGGGGTAAAAGACCAGGGAGGTAGAAATATTTTGGTGCTGGAGAAACCGCTTGCCCTATGGTTTTATTTTTAGATGTTGCACAATTGGGAGTTATTAGAGTCGAAGGAGTTGGCCAAGTATAAGGTTTTTGGGATACGTGCGGACCGAAAACGGTTTGGTCGCACGGGTACTGAACATACGTTTTATTTGATCGAATCGCCTGACTGGGTAAATGTGGTAGCAGTTACGCGTAACCACGAATTGGTGATGGTGGAACAGTATCGTCATGGTTCTGGCACGGTTGAATTGGAAATCCCAGGGGGGATTATAGATCCAGGAGATGGTTCACCGGAGGCGGCTGCTGCACGTGAACTTGCTGAGGAAACTGGTTATGTAGGAAAGGTGTACGGAGTAATTTCTTGGGTTTATGCTAATCCGGCTATTATGACGAATCGGGCGTATACGGTTCTAGTAACAGGGTGTGAAATTCAAGAAGAAACAAAATTCGATCCAACTGAAGACCTTGTAACGCGCTTAGTACCGATTGAGCAGATAAATTCTCTGGTTATATCAGGGGCTATCAGACATCCCCTTGTTTTGGTAGCCCTTTACAACTTTGATTTGCTTTTGCGAAGTGGCCGGTTAGCTATTTAACTTGGCATTGAACGGGATCCTGCAGAAGGTAGTGTATGAGACCAGAGAACGGTGAAGTCATGAATTCGTTTTCATCTAGGGGCAATTCGCGGCCCAAAGTGATTGTGTTCGATCTTGGGAAGGTCTTTTTGGAGTTTGATTACATGAAAGGAGCGGTTGGAATAGCTAGATCTGCAAAATTACCGCCAGAGGATATAATTAGGGTGATTTCGGGACACCCTGCGTTGATAGCCTACGAGACAGGCAGGATTTCTACTGACGAGTTTTTTAGGGTGATGTGTGACGTGACAGGCTTCCAGGGTTCCCCCGAGGAATTTTTTGAGCATTTCACAAACGTATTTATTCCAGTGGAAGAAATGATCGATTTTAATGAGCAATTGCGGGCGAAGGGATACCGCACTTACATACTTTCCAATACGAACCAGGTAACAGTGGAGCATATAAGGCGTAGTTACCCATTCTTTTCGCATTTTGATGGATATGTGTTTTCGTATGAGTGTGGTGTTATGAAACCAGACCCAGCTATTTATCAGGCTATGGAACGATTAGCAGGGGTGTCTGGTGAGGAGATATTTTATGTCGACGATTTACCTTCCAATGTGGAAGGGGCACGGAAGCTGGGTTGGCAAGCGTATGTCCATGAAAGCCCTACACGGACGATCCAGATTGCCAAGATGCTTGGTATCATTTGAAGTAACCCCTTGAGCTCGATGCATGCCCAGTCAAGCGCACCCCAGGCTAGGTTCGAATTGAAGGTGTTTGCGTGTGAGGTTTTGCGTGATGAGTTAATGTTTATAGCGGCGAATGTGCCTCACCACTTAGATATTGACTTTCTGCCACAGGGGTATCACCAAGAGCCCCGCCAGGGGCGGTTAGAGTTGCAGTCAAGAATAGATTGTGTGGGCGAGGGTTACGATTATATTTTGGTAGGTTATGGATTATGCGGCTGTCTTTTGGAAGGATTAGTAGCGCGTCAAATTCCCCTGGTTATTCCCCGGGCGCATGACTGTCTAACGCTTTTTTTAGGCTCTAAGGAAAGATACTTGCGAATGTTCGAGGATAATCCCGGGACATATTATTTCACGCGAGGTTGGCTTCGAGCGATTGATCAGGGCCTAGCCGACCGAACCGGAACCGACTTGTCTATGTGTGATTTACCTCAGCAAGGAGCTCCGGTGGGTTTAGAAATAGACCGACGGCATTTAGAAGGACTTGATGAGGAACAACGACGGTATTTAGAAGAGGAGCTTAGGCGGTGGATGCAAATTTATACCCGAGGCGTTTTAATTGAGTTTGATCAGTTCGTTTGCGTTGGGCTTCGGGAAAGAGTCCGCCAGCTATGTGAAAGCAGGGGATGGAAGTTTGAGTGTGTGAAGGGAGATCTAGGGTTATTACAACGGTGGCTTTCTGGGAGTTGGACGGAGCAAGAATTTCTAATTGTCCCACCAGGGCATAAGGTGGTTGCAGATTTTGAAGGAAATGTGATTAAAGCGGTTCCGCAGTAAGCAGTAAGTTGGTAGGACCGGGTTACTGCGGCTAGAGACAATCGTAGGTTGAAAATTTTTTGTTAAGGGGGTATAAACGTAAAGAGAGGAAACCATGGTTAAGTTGATCGTACATACAGACGAGGGGCATAAATATGAGTTTAAGTTGAAAGAGGGGGTTACTCGGATCGGGCGATCTTCTGTGGCTGATATTATGATCACTGACCCCAGTGTGTCACGGTTACATTGCGAGATCGAGGTGAAAGAAGACGGTATTTACGTGCGAGATTTGGATTCTTCGAATGGGACGTTTTTAGACGGAAAGCCTATAACATATGCCCAATTTTTACCGGGCCAGGTACTGCAGGTGGGGTGTGTCCAAATAACGGTCGAACAATCCAAATCTACCCCAAGCTTTGAAAGTCTAACTTGCTATAATCATCCTCATTACCCTGCCAGTATGCGTTGTCGTGAATGTGGCAAATTGTTTTGTGGTGCGTGCGTTCATGTGATAAGGCGTGTGGGTGGAAAGTATCTTCGTTTGTGCCCGATTTGTGGGGGTCGGTGTGAACCAATTACAGCAGTTGAAGCTGGTTCAGTAAAAAATACACTAAACACGTTTTTCCGGCGTCTTTTTGGGAAAAAGACCCAAGATGTGGATTCACAGTATTACGAGTAAGTGGATCATCAGGAGCTTTTTAGAAGGGTATAACTTCTTCAAAATACGTTGGCCCCGGTTGCGTTGTTCCAGCTTTTTTGTATATTTCCAAGCTATGTTAGACGTGATCAAAAACAGGGTAATTGAGTTAAGCGACAGGTTTAATCATCTAAGGAGGTTTCTTTGACATCCCTGGGGTAGAGAAACGCCTTGCCGAGTTAGAACAGCGAATGGCGGCAGAGAATTTTTGGGAGAATCGGGAACTGGCTCAGAAAACGATGGAAGAAGCCAGTTCTCTGCGCAGTAAGCTTGAGGCTGTGACGCAGATTGATCGGGAGCTAGCGGATTTGTGGGTGTTATTGGAACTTTGTGAGATAGAGCCGGAGCATGTTCAACTTCAAAATTTGCCAGAGCTGGAACAGAGCGTAGAGAAACTTCAAAAAGATATTTCGAACTTGGAAATCCGTGCTTTTTTGAGTGGTCCCCTTGATCAGAAGAACGCGATTATTAGTATAAACGCTGGGGCAGGGGGTACTGAGTCGTGCGATTGGGCGGCAATGTTATTTCGGATGTATCAGCGGTGGATTACTTCGCGTGGGTGGGAGATAGAAATTAATGATGTATTACCGGGAGAGGTGGCGGGTATTAAGAGCGCTACTTTTACTGTCAAAGGCCCTTATGCATATGGATATTGCAAGGCCGAGCGCGGGGTTCACAGGCTTGTTAGGATTTCTCCGTTCGATGCCAACCACCGTCGTCATACAAGTTTTGCAAGTGTTGATGTGATAGCAGAAATTGACGAGCCGAAAGAGATAAGCGTTTCTCCAAACGAACTCAAGATAGAGACGTTTAGATCTAGCGGGAAGGGTGGACAAAACGTAAACAAGGTGGAAACGGCAGTTCGCATCACCCACATTCCTACGGGAATCGTTGTTACGTGTCGCAATGAACGTTCCCAGCACCAGAATCGAGCAACAGCTATGAAATTGTTGCTTTCAAAGTTATATGCGAAAAGACTGGATGAACAGAAGGCGGAGATGGAACGGTTTTACGGGGAAAAAGGTAGTATTTCTTGGGGTAACCAGATTCGCAGCTATGTTCTTCATCCGTATAAGATGGTTAAGGATCTCCGTACTGGATATACAACGAGTGACGCCGAGGGGGTGTTAGACGGAGCATTGGATCCCTTTGTTGAGGCTTGGTTTAGGGCAGGTTGTCCTTCAAAACGCATGCAAGGCATTAGAGACGAAGAAGAGGGCACAGCTTAAAGAAATTGCTTTAGGGGATCAAAATGAGCTGTAATCACAAGCAAGAGTTATTAACGAATAGGCTACCATAGCAACCCGNCTCCGCAGAATTCGAGTTTGATAGAGGTAACTTAAAGGCTGCAACGATATTGCGTGGGGTGTTGGAGAGCCTGGCATTGTCAGAAAACAGTACTAGGCCCTTGTGAAAAATTTTTATGGCTCGAATTCAGGCACTATTTTGACCTGATAGAGGACGACTGGTTTATTCTGGTGGATTGATAAGTTTACATTGCCGGAGCCCACGATGTTAGAGCCTACTTGAGAAAATCCAGAAGTAGGGTAGTTGGTATTGACAAGGATTTGATATGCGCGACGAGGTGCTGTGGGCCAAGTCAACGTAAGGTTTGTGGCCCCCTCTATCATGTAGCCAATTTGGAATCTTGAATGTTTATTTGTAGGATTGGTACCAGCAACCCATTCAGCGAGGTTAGTGGCACCGTCTTGGTCAGGATCAACCTCAGGACTAATTCCCACACACTTGAAGTAGAATTGTTCCCACCAATCAGGTAGGCCATTATAATCGGTGTCAACGATTTTTGCTAAATTGAGCCGTCCAGCAGTGGCTACTCGTTCTCGAAGCGATTCTAAGGGATCTATGGCTGAAAGGATTCTTTTAACACGTTGATCGAGGGGCTCATCCGGAAAGTTTAATGCGGCGAGACCTACAGCAGCAGCTACAAGGGGTGTGGCCATTGAGGAACCAGTTTTATAATCGTAAACACTTGTTTCATCAGGCCAAGCTACCACCACCCCTGGAATAGGGCACATGTTACTAAGTAGTAGTCCAGCTTCCATCGTGATTCCAATTACGGGAATCCAGTTGGAGTTATATTGCAGGGTGCCGCTTATGCTCCCAGAAGTGTTCGTTGTAAATAATTGCTGCTTTTGCGCCTGCAGCCATTGCGTTAGCGATCTTGGTACTAAAATAGANTTCGCCACGTTGGATCAATGCGATGTTGTTGCTTACTTCCCGTGGAAAGTCTGTGGGATAACCGAGTCGGCAATGGTAGATAATTCCAGTTACTCCAGGAGTAACACCGGCATATTCAAAATGTTCTCCTTCAAAAACGTTGTTTGTGGTTACCACACGGCAATTTACGAGCCCGTATTTCAGTGGAATTGTTGACAATATACTATAACCAGGGGCGGCCAGATGGACGGAATTCGTGCCGTAGTTTGCGAACGTGGGGAACTGATCTTCTTGATCGGTTGCACTTACGGTTATGATATTTTCCAGTTTGTAGCAGGCAGGGTACACGGGAATATTATCGATATTTTCGCCTTCGTTTCCCGCGGCTGTGCAGAGGATTATACCTGCTTGCCCAGCCAACTGAATTACCACGAACTCCGCCTCGTTAGAATACGATCCGGAATAAGAGGCATTCAAGGCCACTACATTAAATCCCCGTTGGCGCAGGGAAACGGCGTATTCAATTGCTGCAATGATGGCGGCGTCTTCCAAGTAGATGCCATCTGAGGAGGCTTTAAGTGGGAGGATCTTAGTTTTGTAACATGCCCCCGAAATCCCTATGCCATTATCTGCAGTTGCAGCAATGATACCCGTTACGTGAGTACCGTGGTCTCCTGAGTCACTTGAGTCCCAGGAGCCGGTTGCAAAA
>Ga0065718_1004994_pt1 | contig 41642 bp, 49 predicted proteins | sample GBSCel77sediment_2_FD_59105 | JGI IMG/M metagenome (GOLD analysis project Ga0065718, IMG submission 59105) | Hot spring sediment microbial communities from Great Boiling Spring, Nevada - cellulolytic enrichment CS 77C v3 (version 3) | ecosystem: Environmental > Aquatic > Thermal springs > Hot...
GTTCTCCAGGCCATGGTGTTTCTTGCCCATTCCCCAAGGGGAAGGGAAGTCCGGGCAATCCGCGTTCTTGCTCTTCCCCTGTATCGGGGTGAGCTTGTCGTGTACCGAGTATTCCATTCCTTTTCGCAGCTTCTCCAGGAGAAGGAAGTCCTCCTTGCAGAGAACGAACGCCTGAGAAGAGAACTCGGTATGCTTCAGAGTGAGAACGTCCTTCTGCGGGAAGAGGTGGAACGCCTCCGGATGGAAGTCGAAGCAGCGCAGATTGAACGACGTCTCTCCTTCGAAGTTGTACCGGCTCAGGTCATTGGTCGGGATCCCTACGACTGGCTTGGAAGCATAGTCATTGACCGGGGGAGAGAGGATGGAGTGACCGAGGGTCTTGCCGTTGTTACGTACCAGGGTATGGTAGGGCGGGTAGAACAGGTCTATCCCCGCTATGCTGAGGTTCGTATGCTCCTTAGTCCTTCTTTCGCTTTGGGGGTTCTTGTGCAGCGGACAAGGGACCTGGGCGTCCTTGTGGGGGATGGAAAGGGACTGTGCCTTGTCAAGTACATTTCCCGGACCTCTCAAGTCGGAGAAGGGGATTTGGTCATTACTTCAGGCCTTGGAGAGAAGATTCCTCGAGGTGTGGTGGTAGGGAGAGTTCGTGAAGTGCGGGAACGGAGCGGTGACCTCTTTAAAGAGGTTGTGGTGGAACCAGCCTGTGACTTTTCAGCTCTGGGGAAAGTGTTTGTTATCCGATGACCGTCTGGGACGATGTCTTCGTGAGTTCTTTTGCAGTGCTTCTTGAGCTTTTGTGTATTTCCTTCTTTGCCCTGGGGTTTCCTCCTCTGTACTATATCAACGTCCTCATTCCCGTCGGGGTGCTGTTCCTCCTTACAGGGGAGCGTTTCCTCTTCCGCCTTGCTCTGCTCTTTGGCATGGCCTTTCTGCTTGAGGTCTTTTCCTTTGCCCCCTTTGGTTTGTGGTTTTTCCGGATTGCCATGCTCTTGGGAAGCGCCTTCCTCTGGATGGAGATTTTCTCCCGGGGTGTAACATCCCTTTCGGTATTCGTTGTGGTGTATCCCCTTCTGGAGCTTCTCCTGGAGCGACTGGTGCTTCCTGTCGTGGGTTCTGACGTTCTTCCTTTTTTGGGGCTGTTTCTTGGGAAGCTCATGAGCGCTGTCGCCGGGGTCTTTCTCCTTTCCCTCTGGATGGGCTGGGGGGACCACCATGTGGAATGAGCGGATAGAGGAGAGGATTCACCAGAGAGTGGCAGCGGCACTCTGGATAGGGATTGCTCTTTTCGTTGTTCTCTCGGCCCGGCTCTGGTACCTTTCGGTTCTGCGGGGAGAATGGTTTCGGGAGCGATCGGAGCGGAACAGGGTGCGGGTTGTCTTTCTCGAAACCCTCCGGGGGAATATCTACGATCGCCGTGGTGTTTGCCTTGCGGAGGATATTCCCCGATTCCGCCTTGTTTTCCTCGTGGGAAGCAGTGACGAAAAGCTCGTCATGAAACGAATTCGGGAGATTTTAAGAAGGGACATCGTCTTTTCTCTTCGCGAACGTGCTCCGGGAGAGCTTGTGCTCCTTGAAGACCTTCCTCTTGAGGATGTGGTGAGAATCGAGGAGAACTCGGAGCATCTCCCCGGGGTCCTCGTTGAGGTATACCCTGCTCGAAAGTACAGAGACGGGGAGGTTGCGGCTTCGCTCCTCGGGTATGTGGGGAGGGTGGGCCCCGAGGAATTGAAAGTCCTTGGCAAAATGGGGTACCGGAACGAGGACCGAATAGGGAAAAGCGGGGTGGAATCCTTCTACGAGAGCCTCCTTCGAGGTGAGGAAGGGTACCGGCGTGTTGAGGTTGACGCCCTGGGAAGGGTTGTGCAGGTTCTCGATTTCCAATCTCCCCGTTTCCGGTATTCCCTGCAACTCACCCTCGATTGGGAACTCCAGAGAACCTGCTATGAAGCNTTNGGGAGGCGAAACGGCGTGGTGCTTGTGGGGGATCCGGCAACTGGAGAAATCCTCGCGTTTGTGAGTAAACCAAGNTTTGACCCCAACCTCTTCAGTCGGGGCCTGAGTCTTAAGGAGTGGCTGGACCTTCTTGAGCAGAAATCCAACCCCCTTCTGGCCCGTCCTACTCAGGCACTGTATCCTCCTGGCTCGCTTTTTAAGATTCTCATCGCCCTTGCAGCTTTGGAGGAACAGGTGGTGACTTCACGGGAATCGTTTTTTTGCCCTGGCTACCTGGAGTACGGGAACTGGAAGTACCTCTGTTGGAAAAGGGGAGGTCATGGAAGGGTGACCTTTGAAGAGGCTATTGCCGAATCGTGCAATGTGGTCTTCTATACTCTGGGATTACGGCTGGGTCCGGAGCGGATTGCCCGCTATGCGAGGATGTTCGGTCTTGGGCAGGATGCTCATCTCGACCTCCCAGGGGTGAAGACCGGCTTTTTCCCCACGCCTGAGTGGAAGCGGGAGGTTCTGAAAGAAGCATGGTATCCAGGAGATACTATGAACCTCTCCATCGGTCAGGGGTATCTCCTCGTTACTCCTCTTGAAATGTACCTCCTCCTTTGCACGGTGGCCAACCGGGGAAAGGTTTACGACCCTCACGTGCTCTGGAGAGTCCTTGATGAAAACGGGAAAGTCGTAAAGGAAGTGAAACCCTCCCTCCGGAGGACTGTTGCGCTTCGCCCTCAAACCTGGGATACTGTTATTCGGGGTATGGAGAAGGTTGTAACTCAGGGAACGGGATTCAACTGCCGGGGATTACCGGTGAAACTTGCAGCCAAAACCGGTACGGCTCAGAACCCTCATGGGAAAGAGCACTCCTGGTTTGGAGGGTTCTTCCCCTCCGATCGTCCGAAGTTTGTTTTCCTTGTCCTTGTTGAGCACGGAGGGGATGGTAGTGGTGAGGCTGCCCTGGTGGCACGAAAGGTCATTGAGTGGATTCTTCAGAACCGGGGAGTATGATGCGGCGGGAACACTTCTTTGTGCTCGTGACTTTATGTTTATGCATCCTGGGTGTCGTTGCCGTGTATAGTGTTGACCCGCTGAGGGATGAGGGGTTTGGGCCAAAGAGCTTTTTTGGAAGACAGGTTCTCTGGAATGCCGTGGGATGGGCACTCTTTCTTCTCTTCCGTTTTTCCGATTTCCAGTGGCTCTTCCGGCGAAGCTGGTTGTGGTACCTTTTTTCGGTGCTTTCGCTGGGTGCAGTGCTCGTTTTTGGAGAGAGCGATGAAACGGGGGCAAAGCGATGGCTCTTTTCGCGGTCGGTCCAACCTTCGGAGTTCGCTAAGCTCGCTCTGCTCTTCTTTTTGAGCTCGTATCTGAGCACCAACCGGGATGAACTGGACTTCTGGAGTCTTCTGGTCAAAAGTGCGTTCTTCGTTGCTGTTCCCACGCTTCTCGTTTTCTTGCAACCGGATCTTGGAACGGCCCTGGTGCTTGGGGTACTGTGGTTTGGGGCCCTTTTTATCGGGGGATGGCACAAACGGAAACTCGGTCTTCTCCTTGGTCTTTTTGCCGGTCTTTCGCCCCTTTCATGGTTCATCATGAAAGATTACCAGAGGAAACGAATTCTCGCCTTTCTTAATCCCTGGAAAGACCCCCTGGGAAGTGGGTACAACGTCGTGCAATCCCAGATTGCCATTGGTTCTGGGGGATTTCTGGGTCAGGGATGGCTTTCGGGGAAACAGACCCAGCTTCGGTTTTTACCCGCCCGGTACACCGACTTCATCTTTGCCGCTTTCTGTGAGCAGTTCGGTTTTGCCGGGGGCATGGTTCTTCTAACCCTTTTCATTCTCTTTTTCTGGATTGTTCTTGAGGTGGCACAGCGGGTGGAGAACTTGGAGGAGCGGCTCTTCGCTGCTCTTTTCGGTATCCTCTTTCTCTTCCAGGTCGGTATCAACGTAGGGATGAACCTCGGGATCGCCCCGGTAACGGGTATTCCCCTTCCCTTCGTGAGCTATGGAGGGAGTTCGCTTCTCGTCCACCTTGCAGGTGCCGGAATGATTGCCCGCTTGATCTGGAGGACGGAGCAGGAGGAAAGAGAACGATGGATATAGAGCGTCAGCTTTTCTATGACACAACGCTCCTTTCGGTGGAGCGACCCGGGAGATATCTGGGACGAGAATGGAACATTATCGTCAAGCCCGAGCAGGATATTCGGTACACGGTGGCTTTAGCTTTTCCCGATGTGTATGAAGTGGGCATGTCCCACCTTGGACTTCGCATTCTCTACGGGCTACTGAACGCCCTGCCTGGAGTTCAGGCAGAGAGGGTATTTGTTCCCTGGCCTGACATGGGGAAGAAAATGAAGGAGATGGGCATCCCTCTATTTTCTCTTGAGCGGAAAAAACCGGTGGTTTCCTTTGACCTTCTGGGCATTAGCCTGCAGCACGAGCTGAGTTACACCAGTGTCCTGTATCTCCTCGACCTTGCGGGGATGCCATTGCGCCAGAGCGAGCGAGATGGGCGGTTCCCCCTTGTTCTTGGAGGGGGACCATGCACGGTGAATCCGGAGCCCCTCGCGCCTTTCTTCGACGCGTTTTTCATCGGGGAGGCGGAGGAAGTTCTGGGGGATATCATTATGGCCCTCGTGGAGATGAAGGGGCAGAGAAAGGATGTTCTCCTCGAGGAGCTCTCCCGTTTCCCCGGGGTTTATGTTCCCTCGCTTCCTCCAAGGCAACCTGTTCGGCGCCAGATTGTGAAGGACCTCGAACACGCCTTTTTCCCCTCAAAGATGGTGGTCCCCTATGTTGCAATTGTCCATGACCGTGTGACTGTGGAGATCGCCAGGGGATGCACACGGGGATGTCGCTTCTGTCAGGCAGGCATGATTTATCGGCCGAAGCGGGAGCGGACGCCCGAGCGAGTAATTGAGCTTGCTCTGGAGCTCCTTCGAAGCAGCGGCTACGGAGAGGTTTCGCTTCTTTCTCTAAGCAGCAATGATTATTCACGGATTGAGGAGCTTGTGGACAGGCTTTCCCGCCTTCTTGAGCCGTACCGGGTCAGTGTGTCTTTGCCGTCCCTTCGCATGGACGCTTTTAGCGTGCGCCTTGCGCAGAGCCTGCGGAGGGTCCGGAAGAGCACCCTGACCTTCGCACCCGAGGCAGGAACCGAGAGGTTGCGGAACATCATTAACAAAGGATTGCAGGATGAGGAAATCCTCAGAGCGGCAGAGAGTGCCTTTTCTGCGTCATGGCAGGAAATTAAACTGTACTTTATGATCGGGTTACCCTTTGAGGAAGAGGATGACATCCGGGGAATCGGTCGCCTCGTTGNGGAAATCCTCAAGGTTGGAAAGAGTGTGAAGAAGAACGCNGGGGTCCACCTGAGCATTGCGGCCTTTGTCCCGAAACCCCACACACCCTTCCAGTGGGTTCCTCAAGATCGCAAGGAAGTGCTTGAAGAGAAGATTCGCCTCCTGAGGGATTTCTTCCGGCCTTTACAGTCCCGAGTCCGTTACCACTGGTCTTCCTTTGAGATGAGCCAGATTGAAGCTTTGCTGGCCCGGGGGGACCGTAGGCTCGCCAATGTGCTTTTGCGGGTGTACCGCAAGGGAGGAATTCTCGAGGGATGGCAGGAGCATTTCCTGATGCGGCGATGGGAAGAAGCGCTTGAAGAGGAAAGTCTTGACCTTTCCTGGTATCTCTACCGGAGCCGATCCTTCGACGAGGTATTCCCCTGGGAACATATATCCTGTGGGGTGAGTAAGGCTTTTTCTCTGGGAAGAGTACCAGAGGGCGCGCCAGGGACTTCCCAGTCCTCTGTGCTCGCTAAAAAAACTGCACGCGGTGCGGGGTGTGTGGCAGTGGAGAAGTTTCGCTATCGGATACAGCATTGTAAACTTGCTCCTTTCCATCTTCTGGCCCATCTTGACGTGTATCGGACGTGGGAACGAGCTTTCCGCCGTGCAGCGATACCGGTGCTGTACTCCCAAGGTTTCAACCCTCGTCCGCTCTTCTCTTTCCCTTTCGCCACTCCTTTGGGGATTGAGAGTAAAGCGGAGTGTTTTGAGGTGTTCTGTGGAGAGCCACTCCCACCCTGGGAGCTTCAAGAGCGGCTAAATCGGGAAGTCCCTGAGGAACTGGCTGTGACGCAGGTCCAGGCCCTTGCATCCTTTGATCCTCCGGTGCAGAGGGTGCTCCGGGGCATTGTGTACACTTTCTTTTTTCCTTGCGTCTTGGAGTCCCAAAGAAGAGTGGACACTCCCTGAGGGCATCACGGTATACTCTTTGGCGGGGTCCTCTCCTGTGGTATCATTTCTCTTTAAGGGGGAGAAGGTGCTGTGGAATCCCCTGAAGCTCGTTGCTTTCCTTGAGACGAATTCTGGCTGTCCTTTTCCCAGAAGAATTGTGAGGGAAAGGCTACTTCTTTGGGAAAGGAATGGAGGATGAGGTTTGCGGAGAGATATCGTCATTGACATGTCTGAGGTTGAAACGCGGGCAGCGCTCCTTGAAGACGGGAAAGTTGTAGAGTTCTTTTTCGAGCGGGCGGTGGAGTTGCGCCTTGCGGGGAATATTTACAAGGGCGTTGTGGAGAACGTCCTTCCTGGGATTCAATCAGCTTTTGTGAACATCGGTCTTGACAAGAACGCTTTTCTCTTCATCGGTGATATGCTTCTTGACGAGAAGCGGAAAGATGTCAAAATTGAGCATCTTATCCGGGTTGGGGGAGGAAATCATCGTTCAGGTGGCCAAGGAGCCTATGGGAACGAAGGGCGCTCGGGTCTCCACGAAGATCACCCTTCCTGGGAGATACGTGGTCTTCATGCCTGGTATGGACGTTGTGGGGGTGTCGCACCGCATAGCATCAGGCGAGGAACGGGAGAGGTTGAAGAGGATTGTGGAGCGGATACGCCCCAACGGTTCCGGTATCATCGTTCGGACTGCTGCGGAGGGGAAAAGCATCGAAGAAATTCGGGAAGACATTGAATCCCTGGTCCGTCTCTGGCATCGTATCCAGAAGAAAGCCGAAATCACCACAGCTCCTGCTCTGCTTTACCAGGAGGCGAGTCTCATCTATGCTCTGGTGCGGGATATTGTGGATGAGAGCGTGGAGAATATCTGGATTAACTCCTTTTTCGGGTACCAGAAGCTCAGAGACTTCATGGAGTCTCTGGTTCCCCATCTCGCGGAGCGGGTTCATTTCTTTGAGGGTCGAGAGAACATCTTTGAACATTTCGGTCTCCAGAAGGAAATCGAACGCGCTCTGAGCCGAAAGGTCTGGCTTCGTAGCGGCGGATACCTTGTCGTTTGATCGGACTGAGGCTATGACAGTCATTGATGTAAACACCGGGAAGTTTGTGGGCAAGAAAGACCTCCAGGACACCATTCTGAGAACCAACCTCGAAGCTGCAGAGGAAATCGCCCGGCAGGTTCGTCTGCGGGACATTGGGGGGATTATCCTCATCGACTTCATTGACATGGAGAAAAAGGAGCACCGCCGGCAGGTTGTCCGTGCTCTTGAGGAATTCCTGAGCCGGGATCGAACAAGGTGTACGGTTGTGGATATGAGCGAACTCGGCCTTGTGGAGATGACGAGAAAACGCGTTCGAAAAAGCCTTGACTCGCTCCTCCGCGAACCGTGCCCTTTTTGCGAGGGAGAAGGAAGAGTGCTTTCGCTTGAAACCGTAGCCGTAAATTTCCTGCGCAAGGTTGAGGAAATCTGCCGCCACACGTCTTCTTCGGTTCTTGGCTTTGTGGTGGGGGAGGAGCTTGGAGGGTATCTCGCCTCGGAGGGTGAGCGGTTCCTGCAGAATCTCCAGAAACTCTACAGAAAAGAAATCCTCTGGAAGGTGAGTAGAAACCTGCCGCCCCGGAGGTACAGCATTGTCGGGGTGGGTGACGAAGAAATCCGGGCGCGAATGCAGGAAGTCCCATGACCGTTTGACGGAAAGAAGTATCTGTGGTAAATTACCATCCGTCTTTGGGAGGTGAAATGCCGTGTTTGCCATCGTGGAAGCAGCAGGAAAGCAATACAAGGTTACCGAGGGTTCACTGCTTCAGGTAGACTGTGTGCTGGCCCCGGTGAATGAGGAAGTGGCTTTTGACCGGGTACTCTTGGCCCGAAAGGATGGAGAAATCCTCGTAGGTAGACCTTATCTTGAGAATGTGCAGGTCAGGGGACGGGTTCTCGGTGTGGGGAAAGGGAAAAAGGTCATTGTTTTCAAGTACAAACCCAAGGTGAATTACCGACGCAAGAAGGGGCATCGTCAGCCGGTAACCCTTGTGCGGATTGAGAAGATAGAGATCAAGGAGGCATGATGGGGTATGGCGCATAAAAAGAGCGGTGGAAGTGCGAGGAATGGTCGGGACAGCAACCCCAAGTACCTTGGGGTTAAGGCCTATGGAGGGCAATTCGTCCGGGCTGGGAGCATCATCGTCCGGCAACGGGGAACCCACATTAAACCGGGGAAGAACGTGGGAGTTGGACGGGACTACACGCTTTTTGCCCTGAAGGATGGCTATGTGGTCTTTGAGACCAGAAAGGGGCGGAAGTGGGTTTCAGTACTCTCCCAGGTCCCTGCGTAGTTCATGTTTGTTGATCGTGCATTCATAGAGGTCCGAGGTGGCAGAGGAGGGGATGGGGCAATTCACTTTCGCCGGGAAAAATACGTCCCCCGTGGCGGCCCAGATGGAGGGGATGGGGGCGATGGGGGGAGTGTTTTTTTGCGTGCTTCTTCCCGGAAGAAGACCCTTTACGATGTAGCCCTGCAGCCCCTGTACCAGGCACCACCTGGAGAGCCGGGGCATGGGAAGAAGAAGCATGGTGCAAAGGGGGAAGATATCGTCATCGAGGTTCCCGTGGGGACGCAGGTTTTTGATGCCGAGACTGGGGAACTCCTTGCTGACCTTATGGTGGACGGCATGGAGGTGCTCGTTGCCCGGGGTGGTCGGGGAGGACGGGGAAACGCATCGTTTGCCACTGCAACGAATCAGGCACCCCGCGTTGCTCTGCGGGGGGAAGAGGGAGAAGCGAGAAAGCTTCGTCTTGAGCTTAAACTCATTGCCGATGTTGGGCTTGCGGGCCTTCCCAATGCGGGGAAGTCCACTCTGCTTTCTGTGGTGAGCGATGCCCGGCCACGCATTGCTCCTTATCCTTTCTCGACGCTCCATCCCACTCTGGGTGTGGTGCAACACCGGGATGAACGTTTCGTCATGGTTGATATCCCTGGAATTATCGAAGGGGCAAGCCAGGGAGCGGGACTGGGTCTGGAATTCCTGCGGCATGTAGAACGGGTGCGGGTCGTCCTCTGTCTTGTGGATATGGCGTTTCCGTACTCCGGTGACCCGTGGAGGGACTTTTCTATTCTTCGCCAAGAATTCTCCCAGTACAGCGCGTCGCTTCTTGAGAAACCTTTCATTGTGGTGGGGACAAAACTCGATCTCCCTGAAGCACAAACAAGGTGGGAGCACTTTGCCTGGGAGCTGGCTCGGGAAGGCATAGCCGGGGTTGGCATTTCAGCGGTGACCCGTTTCGGTCTCTCTGAGCTTTTGGACAAGGTGGTGGAACTTTTGAGGTTGAAGCAGGAGGAGGTTCCCTCTCCTTCCTCTCTGGGGAAAGGGGGCGCACAGGGACGTTCCCCGCGAGTATACCGTTTTGCCTCGCGTTTTTCTGGAAAAGCTTTGTAAAGGAGTGTCCTCCCGAAAAGGACGAGGCTTCCTTCCACAGAGAACTCGAGAGATCGGGTTTTCTCCGGTACCTTGAAGCCCTTACCCCCGGGAAGCACGGTGGAGATTGGGTCCTACCGGTTTTGTCTGGACGGGAAGAGGGCTTGCGCTTTCGCAATGGAACGGAAAACAATCGTAACGAACGCTCGTCGTCTCGTGGTCAAAGTGGGTTCTTCGCTTCTCGTTGATGGATTTTCCCTCTCTCAGGGTCGGTTGCGGAGTCTGGCCAAAAGCATTGTGGAGGCCAGAGCGCAGGGGAGAGAGGTAGTCCTGGTCTCTTCGGGAGCGGTTGCCTGTGGCATGAGTGCCCTTGGTATCACCCGACGGCGCAACGACATTCCCTTCAAACAGGCAATGGCAGCAGTGGGTCAGGGAATACTCATGCAGCACTACTGTTCTGTCTTTGCGGAGTTCGGCGTGAGGGTTGCGCAGATTCTCTTGGCTCCCGAGGATGTCCACAACCGCTCAAAGTACCTGAATGCCCGGAACACCTTTGAAGCCCTCCTGCGGCTGGGGATAGTCCCCATTGTGAATGAGAACGATACAGTGGCGGTAGAGGAAATCAAGTTTGGCGATAACGATCGCCTTTCAGCCCTTGTGGCCTCGATTGTTGATGCCGACCTTTTGATCATCCTTTCCGATGTTGAGGGTCTGTACACCGACGATCCACGCCGGTTCCCCCAGGCGGAACTCATCCCTGAAGTTCGGGTCATCGATGAGGAGATTGAGCGAATGGCAAAGAGGGAGGGGAGCACTTTTGCTACTGGAGGTATGCGCAGCAAGATCCTTGCGGCAAGAATTGCCACCCTCTCGGGGATTGGGGTCATCGTTGCCTCGGGGAAGGATTTTGGTATTCTCCTTCGCCTTCTTGCAGGAGAGGCTTTGGGGACGTTCTTCTATCCTGCAGAGCATTCCCTGCGAGGGAAGAAACGGTGGATTGCCTTTGGTATGATCCCTCAGGGACAGGTTGTGGTGGATGAGGGTGCAAAGAGAGCGCTCTTTGAGAAGAAGAGTCTTCTCCCTGCAGGAGTGGTGGATGTTCTGGGGCGATTCGAGGCAGGAGACTGTGTGGAGGTTGTGGGTGAAGATGGCGAGCTCATCGGGAGGGGCATTGTGAATTACTCCTCGGAAGAACTGGAGAAAATTCGAGGGTTGCGGAGCACGAGAATAGAAGAAATTCTGGGTCAGGGGGACTGGAGTGAGGAGGTCATCCACGCTGATGATTTCGTGTTTCTGGGAGGGAAGTATGATGGAGACCATCCGGGAAATTGCCAGAAAGGCTAAGGAAGCTGCTTCAGTTCTTGCCGGTCTCTCTTCGGAGGCGAAGAACCGCTTCCTGTTGCATCTTGCGGAGAAACTCTTGGAACGCAAGCCAGGAGATTCTTGAAGCGAACGCCCTGGACCTTGAGCGGGGGAAAGCTTCGGGGATGAAGCAGGCATTGCTCGATCGCCTGGCTCTGAATGAGAAACGCATTGAGGCCATGGCTTCCGGCCTCCGGGATATTGCGGCCCTACCCGATCCGGTTGGAGAGGTTATCGATGGTGCAAGGAGACCTAATGGTCTTCTTGTGACGAGAGTCCGTGTTCCCCTGGGGGTTGTGGCTATCGTTTACGAGGCACGACCCAACGTGACAATCGATAGCGTGGGGTTGTGTCTCAAGGCTGGAAATGCCGTGGTTTTGCGAGGAAGCAGTTCTGCTCTTTCCTCCAACAGAGCGCTGGTGAAGATTGTCCATGAGGTGCTCCGGAGATGCGATATCCCTGAAGATTGTGTGGGGCTCATTGAAAGCGAAAGCCATGAAGATGTGAAGGTTCTCCTCGCCCTCCGAGAGTACATCGATGTAGCCATNCCAAGAGGTGGGGCGAGACCTCATTCGAACGGTCATCGAAAACTCCCGTGTTCCGGTCATCGAAACGGGCGTTGGGAATTGCCACGTTTACGTGGATGATGCTGCGGACCTCGACATGGCTGAACGAATCGTCATCAACGCCAAAACACAGCGTCCCAGTGTCTGCAATGCCTGTGAAACGCTTCTTGTCCACAGAAGCATTGCCCCTGTTTTCCTTCCTCGCATTGTCCGGGCCCTTCAGGAAAAGGGTGTGGAGGTGCGGGGCTGTGAGGAAACGCAACGCATTGTCCCGGGGGTGGTTCCGGCCACCGAGGAAGACTGGTATACTGAGTACCTCGATCTCATTATCGCTGTCCGTGTGGTTGGAAGTCTCGACGAGGCCATCCGTCACATCAACACCTACGGTTCGCACCATTCCGACGCTATCGTGACCTTGAATTACGCCCATGCCCTGGAGTTCCTCAACCGGGTGGATTCTGCGGCGGTTTTTGTAAATGCTTCCACCAGATTCACCGATGGAGGAGAATTCGGTATGGGGGCAGAAATCGGCATCAGCACCCAGAAACTCCATGCCCGGGGTCCTATGGGCCTGCGGGAGCTCACGACCTGGAAATTTGTTGTGTATGGTTCAGGACAGATCAGGGAATAGTGGGGAAGGTGGGAAGAGTTGCCCAAAAAGGGTATCATGGGAGGAACCTTTGACCCCATCCATTACGGTCATCTTGTGACCGCTGAGGAAGTGCGGGACTATTTTGGGCTTGATGAGGTTGTCTTTGTCCCCTCGGCACGACCTCCCCACAAAATCGGTCAGAAAATCACCGATCCTGAACATCGTTACCTTATGGTGGTCCTTGCCACCATCACGAACCCCTATTTCAGTGTTTCCCGCGTGGAAATTGAGCGACCCGGACCCTCTTATTCTGTCGATACGGTGCGGTATTTCAGGGAGCTTTGGGGAGGGGATACGGAGATTTACTTCATCACTGGTGCTGATGCCTTTGCCCAGATTTCAACCTGGAACAACCCGGAAGAGCTTCTCCGTCTGTGTACCTTTGTGGCTGCAACGCGTCCCGGGTACCGCCTGCAGCATCTCGAGGGACCACTGAAGGACCGGGTCAAGATTATAGAGGTCTCGGCTTTAGCTATCTCGTCTTCCGAGATTCGCCGGAGAGTCAGGCGGGGTGAATCCATTAAATACCTTCTCCCAGAGGCGGTGGAGAACTATATTTACAAGAACGGACTGTATCGAGATTAATAAGGCTTTGGATTTTCTCAGGGTGGTGCTTTCCCCTCCCCGGGTTGCCCATTCCCTGCGGGTGGCAGAGGAAGCGGAACACCTTGCTGCTGTTCACGGAGAAGATACCTTCCGGGCGTACCTTGCAGGTCTTTTGCATGACTGTGCCCGTGATCTTCCTTGGGAAACTCTGAGAGAATTCCTTCCACCGTACATCCAGGAGAGCGATTTCCCCATTCCCGAGATCTTCCACGCTCTCGCTGCCCCTGCGATTATTGAGCGGGAACTGGGCCTTCGGGATTTTCGGATTTTCCGGGCAATTCGCTGGCACGCCACAGGCTGCGAGTGGATGTCCGCGTTCGACAAAGTTGTCTTTGTGGCCGATATCGCCGAGCCTGGCCGGGATTTCCCCGAAGCTCGGGAAATCCGTCAACGGGCATACTCTGACCTCCGGGTGGGGTATATCCTTGCGTTGCGGGCGAAGATAGAGTACCTTCTCAGGACCTATGGCGTTATCGCTCTGGAGAGCCTCCGTTCCTGGAATCGGGAAAGTCAGCATGCTGCGAAAAGAAGGGAAAAATAGTTATGAGACGGAGCTGGAAGATCTTCTACCTCATTCTCGGCTTTCTCATCGGTTTTGGTGGACTCTTTACCCTTGCGCTCTTTGGAGTTCGGGCTCCGTTCCGATGGACGGTTGTGAAAAAAGTCATGGGGTATGTGACTCCCGAAAATACTTGCATTCTCATTGTGGGACAGGATAACATCAAACCCCTGCGGAGTGACACCATCATCCTGGCTTTTGTGAACACTAAATCGGGAGAGGTGTTCCTCCTCTCCGTCCCGAGGGATTCGCGGTTACTCATCCCGGGTGTTGGATACGATAAGGCCAACCATGCATACGCTCGGGGAGGTATTGAACTCCTCAAAAAGACCCTGGAGGAAAGTCTGGGTATAGAGGTTCCCTATTTCGTCGAGGTGAACTACGACGCCTTTGAGAAGGTGGTGGACGCCCTGGGAGGCGTGGAGATTGAAGTGGAGAAGCCGATGTACTATGTGGACCGTGCTCAGGGCCTTTTCATCAACCTCAAGCCGGGGAAACAGGTGCTCAACGGAGAGAAAGCCCTGCAGTACGTTCGCTTCCGTCATGACCCTCTGGGGGACATTGGCAGAATCAAGCGCCAGCAGGCTTTCCTTCAGGCGCTCATTGCCAAAGCTCAGGACCCTTCAACACTGGCCCACCTTCCGGCGCTCTTTGAAAGCCTCAAGCAAGCTTTGCACACCAATATCCCCCTTGAGAATATCCTGCAGCTTGCTCTGTGGTTTAAGGGCCTCGAGGAGAAGGCGGTCACCATGGATATTCTGCCGGGAGAGCCGGTTTATCTCAACGGGTTGAGTTTCTGGGAACCTCAGCTTGACGTTGCCCGGGAGAAAATTCACGGATTCTTCGCCAGGGAGAGGAGTGGCGGTGAAGGTTCAGGAGAAAATCCGGAGGGTCAAGGAGGCCATTGAGCGGAAGAAGGCCTTTGATATCACTATTCTGGACCTGCGAGGTCTTTTTCCTTTTTCAGACTACTGGGTTCTCTGTAGTGGTTCCTCTCCGATTCAGACCAGAGCCATTGCTGAGGAAGTCCTCGAACACCTTGAGGAGGTCGGGGTTCGTCCTTTCCACGTGGAGGGAGAGGACACCGGAGAGTGGATTCTCCTCGATTATGGGGAAATCATCGTCCATGTTTTCCGGCAAGAGGAGCGAGAATTCTACAATCTCGAGAAGCTCTGGCAAAGGGCCCGGGTGGTGTACTCGGAGCGCGACGGACTTGACCTTCTCCACGAAATTGGTTGACTTTTTCAAGGGGGTGTGTTACCTTTATCCTTTGATTTTCCTGGGAAAACGGAGAGCGTGAAGGGAGGTAGCAGGATGGCGCGAAAGTACCAAATTACTTCTGAATCCGTCACCGAAGGTCACCCGGACAAAATCGCTGACCAGATTTCCGACGCCATACTCGATGCCGTTCTCGCCGAGGACCCCTATGGTCGGGTGGCAGTGGAGACGCTTGTGGCTACGGGACTGGTACTCGTTGCCGGTCAGATGACGACGACGACCTACGTTGATATCCCTCGTATTGCCCGGAATACCGTACGGGATATCGGGTATACCCGGGCCAAATACGGTTTTGATTTTGAGACCTGTGCAGTGCTCACGGCCATTGATGAGCAATCACCGGACATTGCCCTTGGGGTGAACCGTTCCTTGGAGGTCAAAATGGGCGAAGAAGTGGAGGATGAGGAGCTTTCTCTTGGAGCTGGAGACCAGGGGATGATGTACGGGTATGCCTGCAACGAAACCCCGGAGCTCATGCCTTTTCCTATTGCCATGGCCCATGCTCTGGCTTTTCGTCTGGCCGAAGTTCGCAAGAAAGGAATTCTCCCGTACCTTCGTCCTGATGGGAAAACCCAGGTAACAGTGGATTACGAGAACGACCGTCCTGTCCGCATTGATACCATCATCGTTTCCGCTCAGCACCATCCTGATATCTCCCTTGAAACGCTTCGGGAGGACATTATTGAACACGTCATTCGTCCGGTAATCCCTCCCGAGTTCCTTGACTCCCGTACCCGGATTCTTGTGAACCCCACGGGGAGATTCGTCATTGGCGGTCCCCAGGGGGATACGGGGCTCACCGGACGGAAAATCATCGTGGATACCTAGTGGGGGAGTTGGCAGGCATGGTGGCGGATGTTTTTCTGGCAAGGATCCCACCAAGGTCGACCGCTCGGGGAGTTACGCAGCGCGATACGTGGCAAAGAACATCGTTGCTGCTGGCTTTGCAGACCGCTGTGAGTTCCAGATTGCTTACGCCATAGGTGTTGCCCGGCCCGTCTCGATGGCCGTCAATACCTTTGGAACGGGGAAGATCCCCGATGAGAAGATTCTCGAGATTGTCAGAGAAGTTTTTGACCTCCGTCCCGGGGCTATCATCAAGAACCTCAAGCTCCGTCGACCTATTTACAAGAAGACTGCCGTGTATGGCCACTTTGGACGGAACGACCCGGATTTCAGCTGGGAGAAAACTGACAAGGTCGAGATCCTTCGAGATCTGGCAGGATTCTGAGGGAAAGGAGCCCGGATATGACCTATCACGTGCGGGACTTGGGATTGGCTCTTCTGGGGAGGCAAAAGATTGACTGGGCTTTCAGGGAGATGCCTGTTCTGCGAGAAATCGCCGCCCCGGTGGCGCACATCCCGTCCTCTCCAGGGTATACGGGTGGGTGCCTGTCTCCATGTGACTGCTGAGACAGCGGTTCTTGCCATCACCCTGAAGGAAGGTGGAGCAGAGGTTTTCCTCTGTGCCTCAAATCCTTTAAGTACCCAGGATGACGTGGCGGCGGCGCTCGTCCAGGACTTTGGCATTGCTGTTTTTGTCGCTCCGCGGAGAGGACAGAGCCACCTATTACGACCACATAGAGCGCGTGCTGGATGCTCAACCTCATATCACCATGGACGACGGTGCGGACCTCACCTCGACAGCTCACAGAAGGGGTGGCACAACGCTCAGTGGGATTCTGGGAGGGACTGAGGAAACAACCACAGGTGTTATCCGGCTCCGCAGCCTCGCCCAGAGCGGACAGCTGGCCTACCCCGTTATTGCGGTGAATGATGCTGATACCAAGCACATGTTCGACAACCGTTACGGAACAGGGCAGAGCACGATAGAGGGAATTCTCAGGGCAACGCACTTGCTTCTTGCGGGGAAGCGGTTTGTGGTTGTGGGGTACGGGTGGTGTGGCCGTGGCATTGCCCTTCGGGCACGGGGTATGGGAGCGAGGGTCGCTGTGGTTGAGGTTCATCCTGTGCGAGCCCTGGAAGCCCTTATGGACGGCCACGAGGTTATGTCCATGAGCGAAGCAGCCTCGTGGGGCGAGGTCTTCGTCACCGCCACCGGGAATGTTGCGGTGATTCGGAAGGAGCACTTTCTCCTCATGAAGGACGGGGCGGTTCTGGCTAACGCTGGCCACTTTAACGTTGAAATCGACATCGAGGGACTTGAGGAGCTCAGTGTGACCAAGCAGGTGGTTCGACCAATGGTGGAGGAATACACGCTGCGAGACGGAAAGAGGTTGTACCTCCTTGGGGAAGGCCGGCTTGTGAACCTGGCGTGTGCTGAGGGTCATCCCTCATCGGTCATGGACATGAGTTTTGCCAACCAGGCGCTTTCTGTGGCATACCTTGTGCAGCATGCATCAAACCTTGAAAAGAGGGTATACCGGGTGCCCCAGGAAATCGACGAGGAGGTTGCTCGCTTGAAGCTTGCTGCCCTTGGGGTGCGGCTTGAAGAGATGACTCCTCGCCAGCGGGCCTATCTGGCCTCGTGGCAGGAGGGTACCTGAAAAGGGGAATCCCTGCCCCATCCTTCTGGATGGGGCCATAGTCCGAAGGGAGGAGAGAGCGACTATGCAGGAGTACGAACTGGGAGTTGTCATTCGACCGACGCTCACTGAAGATGGTGTCCAGAGTGTTGTGGAAAAACTGAAGAACACCATCGTGGACCAGGGCGGTGTGGTGAATGCCGTGGATTTCTGGGGGAAGCGTAGGCTCGCCTATCCTATTGAGAAACAGAGGGAAGGTTACTACGTCTTCCTCCGCTTTGCGATTTCCCCCAGAAACGTCGCCGAGGTGTCCCGGGTTGTCCGGTACACCGAGGATATCCTCCGTCACATCCTGGTGAAAGAGGAAAAGGCGCGTTCTAAGGAAAAGCCTCAGGCGCCCGAAGAGGCAGAAGTCCAGGCCCTGACGGGCGAAAGGGAGACGGATGTCCCGACCCAGTCTGAATAAGGTTTTTCTCATAGGTTTTCTCACCCAGAGCCCGGTGGTCCGGTATGCACCCAACGGGACCCCGGTGACGAGCTTTCCCCTTGCCGTTTCGCGGGGAGTGAGCAGTGAGGACAACCGGGAGTATTTTGACTACCTCTACATTGTCGCGTGGAGGGACCTTGCGCTTTTTTGCGGGGAAAACCTGAAGCGGGGAGACTGGGTCTTTGTGGAGGGAAGGGTCCAGGTGCGGACTTTTGAGGATCAGGGAGGCCAGAAGCGAAAATCGTATGAAATCGTGGCCTCTGAGGTAAAACGCCTTACGGGATGTTCGCCGGTGGTTGAAGAGAAACACTTTGAATTTTTCTGAGAGGAGGATAAGAGGTGGCAGTAGAACGTGAGGAACGTGTTGCCAGGAAGAGGTTCTTCCGGAAGAAGAAAAAAGTCTGCATTTTCTGTTTGGGGAAAGCCCACATCGACTATAAAGACGTGGAGACGCTCCAGAGATTTCTGAGCGAGCGGGGAAAGATTATCCCTCGCCGCATCAGTGGAAACTGTGCAAAGCACCAGAGGAGGCTTGCCCAGGCCATAAAGCGGGCACGAGAGATGGCTCTTTTGCCGTATATCATTGAGTGACCTCGATGTATGAGAAATGTTCGTTCAACCGTTGAAGGGTGCCTTTTTTGCCGCCCTCACGGTCATTCTCTACCTTGCTTCCATTTACCTTCCCGTTCTGGGGATTCTAGTGTAGTTTTTTGTGTCCCTTGCCGGTGATGTTTCTCGTTATCCGGTGGGACGCACGTTTAGGGATACTGGCTTCCTGTGTGGCCAGTCTTTTAGTTTTCGCCCTTGCGGGGTTTTTGCAGGCGATGACATGTCTTTTAGGGTTTTCCCTTCTGGGCATTGCCATGGGCCTGACGGTGAAGAGAGGATATGATTTTCCTGAAATTCTCCTGGTTAACACCCTTGTTTCTCTGTTCTCAAAGTTTGTCCTCCTTGGTGTTGTCCTCCTTGCTACGGGAAAAAATCCGCTTACTGAAAATCTCCTCCTCCTCGAGGAGACGGTACGGAGGACACCCTGGGTTGGTCAGAATCTCCCCGGCGCGGGAGACCTGGTGAGCCTTATCAAGCTTGTGATGCCCGCTCTCCTCATTGTGGCGTCGCTTTTTGATACGGGGTGCAACTTCCTCCTTGGGCGGTGGATTGGGAAGAGAATCGGCCTCGCTTTTCCTGAGGTTCCCCCCTTTTCTGAGTGGCGACTGCCAAGGTCTGTTTTCTGGGCCTTTGTTCTGGGGTGGGTGTTCATCCTCTTTGGGGGTACTTCTCTTTTGGGGAGGATTGGAGTCAACGTCCAGGTTGTGACGCAGCTACTCTTCCTTCTTGAGGGGCTTTCTCTGGTATACTATTTCCTGGAGAAGTACATTCGCTCCAGAGCGGTTCGAGTTGCCATTCTCGTCTTCTTGCTTTTCCAGCCGCTGTTTTCTTTCCTCCTCAGCTGGCTGGGAGTGTTCGACGTCTTCATTGATTTCCGGAAATTGCGCTCGAAACAGTGAAGGAGGTTGAGAGCATGAAGGTTATCCTCCTGCAGGATGTGGAAAATCTCGGGAAAGAAGGTGACGTGGTCGAGGTTCGCCGGGGGTATGCTCGCAATTACCTGTTGCCGAGAAAACTCGCCGTCCTGGCCACAGAGGCAAATATTTCCCAGATTGAGGCCATCCGCCGCAGGAAGGCGATGGCAGAGGAGAAAGAGCTTCAAGAGGCCCAGGCTCTTAAGAAGCTCCTCGAGGGTATGATTCTCGAATTCCGAAAAAAAGCTGGCGAAACGGGAAAGCTCTATGGTTCTCTGACCTCAAAAGAGATTGCCGAACGTGTTGCCCAAGCAATTGGACGGGAATTTGACCGAAAGTACATCGACCTTGAGGAGCCCATCAAGGACCTTGGGGAACACAGGGTGAGGGTGAATCTCGGGCGGGGTGTAACAGCAACCCTCACGGTGAAAGTTCTCCCGGAAGAAACTGGCGGCGAGGTGTCGACTTCTGAGCATTGATCGCATTCCTCCGCACAGTGTTGAGGCTGAGCAGGCGACGCTGGGATCGATGCTCCTTGACCGGGAAGCCCTCCTGAAGGCGCTTGAAATCCTGCGTCCTGAGGACTTTTACTACGAAGCGCATCGGATCATTTTCGAGAGCATGGTCGAGCTCTTTGGTGAGGATAAAGTCTGCGATCTGGTGACCTTGGCTGAGAAACTCAGGCAGAAGGGGAAGCTTGAGAGTGTCGGCGGTATGGAGTACTTGGCCCAGCTGGTCAACGTTGTTCCGACGGCAGCAAACGTCGAGTACTACGCCCATATCGTGGAGGAGAAGTCCCTTATTCGATCGCTCATTCAGCTGTGCACACGCATCATCCGGGAGGGTTACGAAGCCAGGCTCGAGGCGGACGAACTCCTCGATCAGGCCCAGAACCTCATTCTCCAGCTTTCCCAGAAACGAATTCGTTCTGACTTTGTTCCCCTCAAAGAGGTGGTCAATGAGGCGTTTGACCGCATTACTGAGCTTTACCATCGTGATGAACACGTCACGGGTGTTCCTTCAGGATTTGTCGACCTTGATGTCCTCACCGCAGGTTTCCAACCCTCCGATTTCATCGTTGTGGCTGCTCGTCCGGGCATGGGGAAAACGAGCTTCTGTCTAAACATTGCCCAGTACGTCGGTGTGGAGAAGAAAATCCCCGTGGCCATTTTCAGCCTTGAGATGTCGAAGGACCAGATTGCCCAGCGTATGCTCTGCAGCGAAGCCCGCATCGACGCAGGGAGAGTACGGAAAGGATTCCTTACAGAGAGAGACTGGCCTCAGCTGGCTCATGCAGCGGGGAGGCTTGCTGAGGCCCCGATTTTCATCGACGATACCCCGAGTATATCGGTGCTTGAACTCCGGGCAAAAGCCCGTCGCCTCAAGGCCGAGAAGAACCTTGGTCTTATTATTATCGACTATCTCCAGCTCATGAAGGGTTACGGTCGTTCCGAAAACCGCCAGCAGGAGATTTCCGAGATTTCCCGTTCCCTGAAGGCTATGGCGAGGGAGCTCAACATCCCCGTTATTGCTGTTTCCCAGCTGAGTCGTGCCGTGGAGCAACGAAGTCCCAAACGACCCCAGCTTTCTGATTTGAGGGAAAGTGGCGCCATTGAGCAGGATGCGGACCTTGTCATTCTCATCTATCGGGAGGATTACTACAATCCGAATACGTCGAAGAAGAACATCGCCGAGGTCATCGTGGCCAAGCAACGGAATGGTCCTGTGGGAACGGTTGAACTCCTCTTCCAGAAAGATTTCGCCCGCTTTGAGAACCTTGCCCGTCGGATGCCAGAACCATCGCTGTGAGGAAGGGAAGTGAGTTCATGAGTCGGCTCATCGTTTACCGGAGGCCTGTGCTTCAAGACCCTGTTCTCATTGTGGGTTTCACCGGCTGGATGGATGGTGGAAGTGTCTCTACCGGGACGGTGATGTACCTCAGGGACAAATTGCAGGCAGAAATCCTGGCCCAGATTGAGCCGTACGATTTCTACATTTTCAATCTTCCTGGAAGCATGGAAGAGGTGGCCCAGTTCCGCCCCTATACCCTTATCCGTGAGGGCTTGGTGCAGGAATTCCGCTACCCCCAGAACCACTTTTTCTGCGCCGACGAGAAAAACGTTGTGCTTTTCCTTGGGAAGGAGCCAAACATCCGGTGGCGGGAGTACGTTGACGACATGTTCCTGCTCCTTAAGGAGTTCGGAATCCGGCGGATGATTTTCGTGGGGAGCGTCAGCGGCCTTACCCCCCATACCCGAGAACCCCGGGTCTACTGTTCTGTCTCTGATGAGGCCCTGAAGGAGAAGCTCCTTCCTTACGGAGTTCGTTTCAGTAACTACGAAGGTCCAGCGAGCATCACGACGCTCATGACGGCTACGGCAAGAACAAAAGACGTGGAGATGGTGAACATCGTTGTTGAGATCCCCATGTACGTTCAGGCCACGAATCCGAAAGGCATCCGGGCAGCGCTCCGTGTGCTCTTGCCCTTTGCTGGACTTTCCCTTCCTCTTGACGACCTTGATGCCCTCTGTGACGAATTCGAGAAAAACATCGATAAGCTCGTTGCCGAACGTCCTGAACTTGCTGACCAAATTCGAAAGCTCGAGGAGAATTACGACCAGGAAATTCTTGGGGACGAAGAGAGCTTTCGGGAATGGCTCAGAAGACATGGGATTGACAAGCTGTAAAAAAACCTCGTTGACAGAAACGGTTCCTTGTGTTAATAAAACCAAAAAAGTTTCTGGAGGCAGGTAATGTTAGGCCGAAAGAGCGTCAATGCCCTCAATCACCTTGAGATTGGCCGGTGCGACGTTGTAGACCTTGCGAAGCAGTTTGGTACTCCTCTGTACGTCTTCGATGAAGAGGAAATCGTGGAGGCAATGAGGGAGTACCGGGAGGCCTTTGCCCAGCATTACCCGAGTTTCCACGTGGCCTATGCGGGTAAGGCTTTCCTCTGTGGAGCGATGTGTCGTCTTGTGGCTCAGGAAGGTCTCTGGCTTGATGTTGTCTCAGGGGGAGAGTACTTCGTTGCCCTGGGAAGTGGTTTCCCCTGGAACCGCCTGATTTTCCACGGGAACAACAAAACCGATGAGGAACGCGCTCTGGCGCTTCGGGAGGGTGTCGGACGGTGGGTTGTGGACGGCTTTGAGGAGCTTGAGTGCCTTCTGGAGGAGAGCAAACGGTACGTTCATGGCAAGCTCCCCGTTCTCCTTCGTGTTACTCCCGGCGTTGACCCCCACACCCACGCGCACATCACCACAGGAAAGGTTGAGAGTAAGTTCGGTTTCCCCCTCGTTGAGGGGATAGCTGAGAAGGCTTTCCTCCTTGCGGCATCCTCTCCCCATCTTGACGTTCGGGGGGTACACTGTCACATCGGGTCTCAAATACGGACACTTGAGCCTTTCCTGAAGACTGTGGACATCCTTCTGGAGTTCATGGATGCCCTCCGCAAAAACCACGGTCTTGTGCTTGAGGAGCTTGATCTCGGTGGAGGGTTGGGTGTCCCGTACCTTGATGAAGAGAAGGGGGATTTCCCCTCAATTCGTTCCTACGTTGAAGCACTCACCGGGAAAGTGCGGGAGAAGTGTCTTTCCCTTTCTTACCCTCTCCCGGTGCTCTTTATTGAACCCGGGCGGTCCATCGTCAACACTGCGGGGAGTACGGTGTACCGGGTGGGTTTTGTCAAGGAAATCCCTGGGGTCAAAAAGTACGTCGCTGTGGATGGCGGTATGACCGACAACCCCCGTCCGGTGCTCTACGGAGCCCGGTACCAGGCGCTTTTAGGAAACCGGGTTGAGGGAGAGGAAAAAGAGACGGTGGCCATCGTGGGGAAATGCTGTGAGTCAGGAGATGTGCTCATCCCAGAGATTGAACTCCCAAAGGCGCAGAGGGGAGACATTCTGGTCGTTGAGGGGACCGGTGCCTACAACTATTCCATGGCCTCAAACTACAACCTTATTCCCCGCCCTGGTGTGGTGTTCGTTCGAGATGGTATGGCGCGCCTTGTGGTGCGACCGGAGAGCCTGAGCGATCTTTTGCGGAGAGACGTGATTCCTGAGGAGGGAGCAGGGTGATTCGTGTCTGTGTGGTGGGTGCTGCGGGAAAAATGGGGAGAGAAATCGTGCGGACTCTGGCTCGGGAGAAGGATTTTGTCCTTGTGGGAGCCTGCGATGTGCAGGAAGTGGGGCAGGACGCGGGTGTGCTTTCAGGTGTAGGACCCCTGGGTGTCCTCATACAGGATGACCTTGAACGCGTCCTTGGAGGAAGTGCTCCCCAGGTTGTTTGCGACTTCACCCATGCCGAGGCTTTGCGGAAGAACTTCCCGGTCTTTGTGAAACACCGGGTGGCCATGGTCATTGGCACAACGGGTCTGACCCAGGATGAGATTCAGAGTATGCGCCAGGTTGTGGAGAGCGAGCGGCTCGGATGTGTAATAGCCCCGAATTTTGCCATCGGAGCAGTACTCATGATGTACTTTGCCCGGATTGCCGCGCCCTTCTTCCAGGCGGCGGAGATTATTGAGTACCATCATCCTCAAAAGAAGGACGCTCCTTCGGGCACAGCTCTCAAAACCATTGAGGGGATGGATTCTGGGGCATTTCCTGACCCCTGAAGGTCAAGAACTCGTTGCAGGAGCCCGGGGTGGAATGTACCGGGGCGTACGGGTTCACAGTATTCGCCTTCCGGGCTTTGTGGCTCATCAGGAAGTGATTTTCGGTGGAGAGGGGCAGATTTTGACCCTTCGCCACGACTCGCTCAGCCGTTCCTCCTTCATGCCTGGGGTACTGCTGGCGCTCCGGAAGGTCTGTGAGGCCCCGCAGTTCTATTACGGCCTTGAGAGCATTCTGGGACTGGGGTAGGAGGGAGACAATGCGCTTCGTGAAGATGCACGGTCTGGGCAACGATTTCCTCCTCTGTACCCCAGAGATGCGGGGCGATCTTGTCCTTTCTCCCGATGTGGTCCGGAAGCTCTGTGACCGCCATTTTGGCATTGGGGCCGATGGAGTCATTGAGGTTTTGCCCTCAGAGGTCGCGGATGTGCGCATGCGCATCTTCAACGCCGATGGAAGCGAGGCGGAGATGTGCGGCAATGGCATCCGGTGTTTAGCAAAGTTTGCCTTTGAGCGGGGAATGGTGACGGGGGAAACCGTTTCGGGTGGAGACGAAGGCGGGTATCATCGTTCCTAGGGTTATCACCGAAGGGGGTCGGGTTGTGAGGGTGGTTGTGGACATGGGAGAACCTCGCTTCCACCCTCGGGAAATCCCTGTGGATGTTCCGGGAGATTCTGCGTTGCATGTGACTGCCATGGTCGATGGTCGGGCATTTGTGCTCAGCGCGGTCTCTATGGGAAACCCTCACGCAGTGATTTTTGAGCTTCCGGAAAATTGGGAACACTTCGGACCGCTTATCGAGCACCACCCGCTCTTTCCCCAACGGACGAACGTGGAGTTTGTGGAGGTCCTCAGTCCGAGAGAAGTGAGGGTGAAGGTGTGGGAACGGGGGGTGGGGGCAACTCTGGCATGTGGCACCGGGGCCTGCGCGGTGGTGGCGGCAGGCGTTGCCCGGGGCGTGCTCGAGCGAAGGGTCCTCGTGCATCTTCCTGGTGGGGCACTCAGTGTGGTGTGGAAAGAGGATGGCTGTCTCTCCCTTGAAGGGCCGGCTGAAGAGGTCTTTGAAGCTCGTCTTTTGAAGGAGGCGGTAGACACGTGGACGTTGCCCAGCGCATAAAGAACCTCCCTCCCTACTCTCTTTTGTCGGAAATTGAGAAGAAAATNGCCCGAGCAAGGGAAGAGGGGAAGGATATCATCGATCTTGGCATCGGGGATCCAGATCTGCCAACTCCGAATTTCCTTGTGGAACGGATGTGCCAGGAGGTGCAGAATCCCGAAAATCACCGGTATCCATCGTATCGGGGACTCTATGCCTTTCGGGAAGCGGTGGCTTCCTGGTACAGGAGGCGCTTTGGAGTTTCCCTTGACCCGGACCGGGAAGTCGTGGCACTCATCGGCTCAAAAGAAGGTATTGCCCATTTTCCCTGGTGTGTGGTGGATCCCGGTGACCTTGTTTTGGCCAGTGACCCAGGATACCCCGTGTACAAGATTGGTACTTTGCTCGCCGGGGGTGTTCCTCTCCCGTTGCCCCTTCTTCCAGGTAACCACTTTCTTCCCGACTTTTCGGCCTTTCCTGAAAGCCTTCTAGAGCGGGTGAAACTCGTCTTTCTGAACTACCCCAACAACCCTACCTCGAGTACGGCTCCTTACGAATTCTTCCAGGAAGTCGTTCGCCTTGCCCATCGGTTTGGCTTCATCGTTGCCCATGATCTGGCGTACTCGGAGATTAGCTTCGATGGGTACAGGGCTCCCTCGATCCTCGAGGTTGAAGGAGCGAAGGAAGTGGCTATTGAGTTCCACTCTCTCTCGAAAATGTGCAACATGACCGGATGGAGAATTGGCTTTGCCGTGGGCAATGCCAAGCTCATCGAGGCTCTGGGACGGGTGAAAACCAATATCGATTCAGGGATTTTCAATGCCATTCAGTGGGTGGGTGTGGAAGCCCTGGCCAGAGTCGAGGAAGCCCTGGAGGGCATTATCCCCGTGTATACGGAGCGGCGAAACCTTGTGGTGGAAACCCTGCGGGCCCTTGGGTTTGACCTCCCCTATCCCAAGGCGACCTTCTATGTCTGGATTCCCGTACCTTCGGGGTTCACTTCGATGAGCTTTGCAGAGTTTCTCCTCGATCGGGCGCAGGTAGTGGTGACACCAGGTGTGGGATTCGGGAAATACGGTGAGGGGTTTGTGCGCATTTCCCTTACGACACCCTCTTTGAGGCTCAAAGAGGCAATGGAGCGAGTGGTCCGCGCTCTGGGTGGGTGAGATTCATGCGCATCGTTGTCCAGAAGTTTGGAGGAACATCGGTTCACACACGGGAGCTCCGGCAGAAGGCGGCGACGAAGGTGAAGGAGGCTTATGAAGAGGGTTTTGCTCCTGTTGTGGTCGTATCGGCCATGGGGAGGAAAGGAGCTCCATACGCCACCGATACCCTGATTGCCCTGGCTCAGGAGGAGTTTCCGGAAATCGATGCCCGGAATCTTGATCTTCTCCTCTCCTGTGGGGAAATCATCTCTTCGGTCATCATGGTTCAGGCCCTTCGTCGGGTAGGTCTTCGGGCTGTCGCTCTCACCGGAGGGCAGGCGGGAATCATCACCAATAAGTCCTTTGGTGATGCCACTGTCCTTCGGGTTGAACCGGATCGGATTACAAAGTACCTCAAGGATGGGTATGTGGCTGTGGTGGCGGGCTTTCAGGGAGTCACAGAGGATGGGGAAATCACTACCCTTGGCCGAGGGGGGAGTGACACCACGGCTGTGGTTTTGGGAGTTGCCCTCCAGGCAGACTATGTCGACATTTTCACCGATGTCGAAGGGGTGATGACCGCTGATCCCCGGATTGTTCCTGAGGCCCAGATTCTTAAGGGGCTCACGTACACGGAGGCTGCAGAAATCGTCCAGCAGGGGGCAAAGGTCATCCACCACAAGGCCATGGATGTTGCCCGGGAATACCGGGTTCCCATCCGGGTGCGCAGTCTGAATGACGAGGGAAAGGGGACGCTGATCTGCGACATCCAGACGCTCGTGCGGGAAGGCCTGCGGGTGCTCTCTCATGAAAGGCCAGTGTACAGCATTGCCTATCGAAGGGGACTAGCACAGTTCCGGGCGAGCTTTGGAGGTCAGCCAGAGCTTAAACTTCGGCTCTTTCAGGCGCTCGCTGAACACGGGGTGAGCATCGATCTTATCAACCTCTTCCCTGAAAGTACCGCTTTTGTCGTGGACGAGAAGGTGAAGGAGAAGGTGCAGACAATCCTTTCCCGAGAAGGATTCCTCTTTGAAATGACTTCACCCTGTGCCAAGGTTTCCCTTGTGGGTTCTGGAATGGCAGATCGCCCCGGAGTGATGTCCCAGGTGGTGGAGGCCCTGAGGGATGCGGGAATTGAAATCCTTCAAACCAGTGACTCCCATGTGACCATTTCCTGCCTTGTGGCTGAGAAGGACATGGAGCAGGCCATAAGGGCGCTCCATCGGAAATTCCAGCTTGACGAGCTCTGCTAAAGGGGGGAAAGCATGGAGGGATACTTCGGTCGTCTGATCACGGCGGTGGTAACCCCCTTTGATGAGCGGGGGGAAATCAACGAACCAGTTTTTCGCCAGCTTCTGAGATTCCTGGTGGAGAACGGTTCCGACGGAGTGGTAGTTGCTGGCACAACTGGAGAGGCTCCGGTGCTTTCGGAAGAAGAGAAATTGCGGCTTTTTGACCTTGCCCTGGAGGAAATCGGAGGGACAGCGAAGGTCATCGCAGGAACGTGCACGTACAACACCCAGGAGTCGATACGCCTTTCCCGGGAAGCCGAAAAGCTTGGTGTCCATGGGATTCTCGCTGTTGCTCCCTACTACAATCGTCCACCCCAGGAGGGCCTGTACCGACACTTCCGGGCCATTGCTGAGGCGGTGAACCTCCCTNTAATGCTCTACAACATTCCTTCCCGTACGGGTGTGAACATTGAGCCGGAGACGGTTGCCCGTCTTGCAGAAATCGGCAACATCGTGGCACTGAAGGAGGCTTCAGGAAGCCCGGACCAGCTTTCGCGCCTTGCCATGCTTCTTCCTCAGGGCTTTTCGCTGTACAGCGGGGATGACAACATGACTCTTGTGGTGCTCACCCTGGGAGGTGTGGGAGTGGTAAGTGTGGCTTCCCACCTTGTGGGGCAGGACATCAAACAGATGATTCTGGCCTTTGAGGAGGGAAAGATGGAGGAGGCCAGGGCCATCCATCTCCGCCTCTATCCCCTTTTCCGGGCGCTTTTCCTTTCCACGAATCCCATTCCTGTGAAGCGAGCCCTGCAGCTTTTGGGGTTTGAGGTTGGAGAGGCTCGACCACCACTTTGTTCTCTGGAGAAAGAGAAGGAAGAGAAGCTCCTTGGGGTTCTGCGCGAGCTGGGTCTTGTTACATCACGTGTCTGAGGTTTTTCTTCTACCGGAGGAGAGAGACACGGAGGACAGGAAGGAAAGGCAATGAATGGGAGGCAACCTCGGGAGAGGTACAGCGAGGGGGAGAAGGTGAAAGTCCCCTCCTTGTCCCGGGATGTTGCGAGAGCCCACGAGCTGAGCCCGAAGCACGGGGCGGATGTCCCCAAGTAGGGTGTTCCGGAGTTTTTCCGTTACCAGAATGAGTGGAGCAGGGTGGCACCGTGCGGCATTCGCCGTACCCCTGCAGAGGACCTCGTCGTCTGGCGGGGTCTTTTTCTTTCGGAAGGGAGTGGAGAAGATGGTACGGGTTGGGATTCTCGGAGGTACGGGGTACACTGGTCTTGAACTTCTCCGGATTCTTGCCAGTCATCCTAAGGTGGAGATTTCCTGGGTCCACAGTGAGCGTTTTTCGGGAATGTCCCTTGAGGAGNACTGTCCAGCATGGCGGAAACGGGTTGCTCTTATGATTTCGGGTCAGGAAGTTCTCGATCGTGCCCGGGAAGTCGACGTGGTCTTCACAGCCCTTCCTCACGGGGTGGCCATGGAGTACATTCCGAGGCTTCTTGAAGCCACCCGGGTTGTCGATCTGAGTGCGGATTTCCGGTTCCGGTGCAGGGAAACCTACGAGCAGTGGTACGGTATTCCCCATAAAGCCCCTCATCTTCTCGAGGAGGCCGTATATGGCCTCCCTGAGGTTTACCGGGAGCGCATTCGCACAGCACGCCTTGTTGCGAATCCGGGATGCTATCCCACCTCGGTCATCATCCCGCTTTTCCCTTTGCTCCGGGAGGGGCTCGTTGTGCCTCCAGTTGTCGTGGACAGTAAATCTGGCGTATCTGGAGCCGGAAAGAAAGCTAGTGAGGATTTGCATTTCTGTGAGGTTGACGAGAATCTNCGGGCCTACAACATCGGGACACACCGGCACGGTCCCGAGATTGCGGAGCAGCTCTCAGTCCGTTGGGGGGAAAGGAGTCGAAGTGCACTTCGTTCCCCATCTTCTCCCCGTAAGGAGGGGTATTCTAAGCACGATATACATCACCCTGGCGAGGGAAGTTTCTGAGGAGGACCTTCTAACCCTCTGGGAACAGGCTTTTTCGGGGGAACCCTGGGTGAGGGTCTTCCCCCGGGGTCGTTTCCCCGAGCTGAAGTGGGTGGTGGGCTCAAACTTCATCGACCTGGGTCTAAGAAAAGTTGGAGCGCGACACGTCGTCATTGTTTCGGCCATTGATAACCTCACCAAGGGGGCTTCAGGCCAGGCAGTGCAGAATCTCAATATCATGTTCGGTATCGATGAGCGAGTGGGTCTTCCTGAGGGAGTCCTCTACCCGTGAGGAGGTTTGAGAGATGCGGGAACGTTTTTTCATCCTTGATGAAGGACTGGACGCCGTCCTGGGATTTTCATCTTTTGGCATTCACTGCGGTATCAAGAAGGAGAGGAATGACCTTGCGGTAATCCTTTCGGAGANCCCTGCCGTTGCGGCGGGGATGTTCACGAGAAATGAGGTGAAGGCGGCACCGGTTCTTGTCACGAAGCGACACCTGGAAAGGGGAGGTCACCTCCAGCTTGTGGTTGTGAATAGCGGTGTGGCCAATGCGTGCACCGGCAAGAAAGGGGAAGAGGATGCCGAGTGGGTGGCGGAGAAAGCGGCGCAGTACTTTGGTATCCCAAGCGTTGACCTTGTTGCCGTGGCCTCCACTGGGGTCATCGGAGAGTTCCTCCCCCTTGAGAGAATCGACGAGGGGTTGCGGCGCCTTGCAGCGATTCTCCCGGAGAAGAAATCGAGCCGGGAAACTGCCAAGGCTATCCATGACCACCGACACCTTTTCCTAAGGAACGGGCTGTTGCATTCTCCTGCAACGGGCGGATGGTTCACCTTGCGGGCATTGCGAAGGGGGCTGGGATGATCCGGCCAAACCTCGCGACCATGCTAGCCTTCCTCATCACAGACGCTGCACTTTCTCGTGAGGACCTTGAGAGGTTGCTCCGTGAGGCAGTGGACAGGAGTTTCCATCGGGTGACCGTGGATGGGGACACAAGCACCAATGACATGGTCTTGCTCTTGGCCAATGGGAGAAGCGGAGTGTTCCTTAAGGACTCTTCAGGCTTTTCCCTTTTCCGTGAGGCACTCTTTTTCGTGTGTGAGGAGCTGGCGAAGGACCTTGCTCGGGATGGAGAAGGGGCAACTAAGTTCGTGACGGTCAGCGTGTGGGGAGCTCGGACTGAAGAAGAGGCGAAGCGCTGTGCCTTCACCATTGCAGAATCACCTCTCGTGAAAACCGCGATTTTTGGGGAGGATCCGAACTGGGGGCGCATTATGGCTGCCCTGGGGCGGAGTGGCGTCTCTCTGGACCTTTCGCGGATCCACGTTTTCCTCAATGGTATGCCCTGTGTGCGCTGGGGGATGCGGGCGGAAGAGGCGTCGAGGGAAGAGCTCAGGAAGGTCATGGGCCGGAAAGAGATCACCATTGATATTCATCTGGGGCTTGGGGATGCTTCCTTTACCGTGTGGACCTGTGACCTTTCCCTCGATTACGTGCGTATCAATAGCCACTATAGCTAAAGCAGGGGGGAACTCCCATGAAGTTTGTGGTGAAGGTCAGCGGAAAGCTTCTGACGCCGAACGAGGAAGCACTCCCCCGGGCAGTGGGGGAACTCCTTGCAGAAGGTGCTCAGGTGGTGGTGGTCCATGGAGGAGGGCCGCAGCTTTCCGAAGTCCTGCAAAAGATGGGAAAAGTGCCACAGTTTGTTGACGGACTTCGGGTCACCCCGAAAGAGGAGATGGACGTCATCGAGATGGTTTTTGAGCGGCCTTCTCAACAAGATGCTGGTTGGTGCCTTTTTTGCGCTTTGGCATTCCAGCCTGCGGGATCAGCGGACGAGACGCCTTTTTCTTAAGAGGCGAGCGGTATACAGTGGAGAAGAACGGCCAGACAATCGACCTTGGGCAGGTGGGAGATGTGACGCAGGTCGACCCACGCATCCTCCACGCCCTCTGGGCACACGGATTTGTCCCGGTTGTTTCCCCAATCTGCGGGGATTCGGAGTGGCAGGCACTAAACGTCAACGCTGACTGGGTTGCTGCACACATTGCCCGCTCGCTGCAGGCGGAGTACCTGGTGTTCTTCTCCGACGTTCCCGGAGTGTTGCAGGATCCCGAAAACCGGGATTCCCTGATTACGACCCTGACCCTGGCAGAGATGGAACACCTCATTGCCGGGGGGAGGATACGTGGAGGGATGGTCCCTAAGCTCCAGGCTCTGCTGCGTATCCTCAGAGGATGCGTCCGCGAGGTGTTCATCAGTGAAGGAAGCGAAGTTGTGCACCTTCCCGAGCTCTGTAAGGGAGGAAGGCTTTCCGGCACAAAGATTGTTCTGGAGGGATCTGAAGATGGTGACGTCGCTTGAAGTGATTGAGAAAGAAGCGCGGTATTTCCTGGGGACATACCAGAGAATGCCGGTGGTTTTCACCGGAGGAAAGGGGTCCTACCTTTTCGACCTCGAAGGGCATGCGTACCTTGACTTCGTCGGGGGCATTTCGGTCAACCTCCTGGGATATGATTACCGGCCTCTCAAAGAAGCTATCCACGACGAAGTGGAACGAGTGATCCATACCTCCAACCTCTACTACAACGTTCCCCAGGTGGAGCTTGCTGAGCGCCTTGTCCGGTACTCCGGTCTGGCAAGGGTTTTCTTTGTCAACAGCGGTGCCGAAGCGAACGAGGTGGCCCTCAAGATGGCCCGCTTCTACGGGAAGAGGAAGCACGGCAACCGATATGCCTATATTGCCTTTCGCCGGTCCTTCCACGGGAGGACACTGCTCACCCTGGGGCTGACCGGACAGGAGAAGTTCCACCAGGACCTTGACCCCTTCCCACCAGGGATTTTTTTTGCAGATCTCAACGACATCGAGAGTGTCCGGCGACTCCTCAAAGAAGAGGTCTGCGCCATCATCGTTGAGCCGGTCCAGGGAGAAGGAGGAGTGTACCCCTGCAGTCCACAGTTTCTTGCCGCCCTCCGGAGTATCTGTGACGAGCAGGATGTGCTCCTTATTTTCGATGAGGTACAATGTGGTCTTGGAAGGCTGGGATCTCTTTTCGCCTTTCAGCACTTTGGGGTAACACCGGACATTGTGACCCTGGCTAAGGGACTGGGAGGAGGTCTCCCTATTGGGGCAGTGCTTGTGAACGAGAAAGTGGTCGAAATTACGAAGAAAGGGGACCACGGGAGCACTTTTGGTGGGAATCCCGTTGCTGCCCGAAGTGCCTGCGTTGTGGTGGACACCATCGCCAGTGAGACTTTTCTTGAATCCGTGCGGCAAAAGGGTGTGCTTTTCGGGCAGGAACTGGAATCCCTTCGCCGCAACTTCCCGGAAAAGGTTCGGGAAGTTCGGGGAATGGGCCTTATGTGGGGGCTTGAGATTCCGGGGAGAGCAAAGGAAATAGCACACCGGATGTTTGAGCGAAAAGTCCTTGTGAATGCGTGTAACGAGGACACGCTCCGTTTTTTGCCTCCCCTCATCATTAGTGAAGAGGAGATTCACCACGGCGTGAGTGTCCTGCAAGAGGTTCTTGAAGGTCTTTGAGAAGGGGGTTTTGGACAATGGGTACAGCCAAAAAGGTCGTTCTGGCATACTCGGGGGGTCTTGATACTTCAGTGGCCATACGCTGGCTCCAGGAGGAGTTTCAGGCAGAGGTCTACACGGTAACGCTGGACCTTGGACAGGGGAAAGACGTTGCCGAAATTCAGAAAAAGGCCCTGAGCATCGGTGCGAAGGAAGCGCTGGTTTTTGACGTGAAGGAGGAGTTCCTGAACGAATACGTTCTTCCGGCGCTCTGGGCAGGTGCAATCTACGAGAAGCGGTATCCCCTCTCCACGGCGCTTTCCCGACCGCTCATCGCTAAGTACCTGGTGAAAGTGGCCGAGGAGAAGGGTGCGACCATGGTGGCCCATGGCTGTACCGGGAAGGGCAACGACCAGGTGCGGATTGAGGTTGCTGTGGCGTCGCTCAATCCTGACCTCAAGGTGGTTGCCCCGGCACGGGTGTGGGGATGGACCCGGGAGGAAGAAATAGAGTACGCCAGTGCTCATGGAATCCCTGTACCCGTCACACTTGAGCGACCGTACAGCATCGACCAGAATATCTGGGGACGGAGTATCGAGTGCGGTGTACTTGAGGACCCCTGGGTTGAACCTCCCGAAGACGTCTTTGCCTGGACTAGGAATCCCTTAGAGGCTCCCGATGAACCGGCGTATGTTGAAATTGGTTTTGAAGAAGGTGTGCCCAGACTCCTTAAGGGGCAGTACTACTCTCTCGTCAACCTCGTGGAGGAACTCAATCGCCTTGGGGGAGAACACGGTTTTGGGAGGATTGACCATGTCGAGAACCGCCTTGTGGGGATTAAGTCCCGTGAGGTGTACGAATGCCCGGCGGCCCTTATTCTTCTTGAAGCCTATCGGGATCTGGAGCAACTCATCCTTCCGAGGGAGGTTACACACTTTAAGCCGTACCTTGAGGAGCGGTATGCTCAGCTTGTCTACGAGGGTCTCTGGTATTCACCGCTTCGGGAAGCCCTTGACGCCTTNATGCGGAGCCTTGCCCGAAGGATTACCGGAACGGTTCGAATCAAGCTCTACAAGGGAAGCATGCGTGTTGTAGGACGGAAATCCGAGTACTCCCTCTACGACTTTGCCCTCGCCACCTACGACAAGGGGGACCTCTTTGACCACAAAGCCAGCGAGGGATTCATCACTATCTGGAGCCTTCCTTCCCGGACGCAGGCGGTGGTCCTGAGGCGCTGCCACAAGAAGCAGGGTGAGTGACATGAGACTGTGGGGAAGTCGGATGGAGAAAGATCTCGATGCCGAGGTCTTCTCCTTTTCGACCTCTATTGGTGATGACTATCTCCTGTACCCTTATGACATCTGGGGCAGCATTGCCCACTGCCTTGGTCTTGCCAGGGCGGGGCTTTTGAGTGAGGATGAGAAAGATTGCCTTATCTTTGGCCTTCGAGAGGTCTACCGTGACCTTGAGGAGGGGCGGATCGATCCCTCACCCTTTGAGGATGTGCACAGCCTTGTGGAGATTACGCTCCGTGAACGGGTTGGAGAGGTCGCCGGAAAACTCCACACCGGGAGGAGCCGAAACGACCAGGTGGTCCTTGACGAGCGGCTGTATCTCCGGGAAAAGGTTGCAGAGTGCATAGAAGGGGTTCTCACCTTTGAGAGTGCCCTTCTCCGTAAGGCAGAGGAATACCGGGATATCATGATGCCCGGTTTTACTCATCTACAGCCTGCACAGCCCGTGCTCTTCTCGTACCACCTTCTGGCCTACTTTTTCATGCTCCAGAGGGATATCGAACGTCTGAAGGAAGCTTTACGCCGGGTCAACGTTTCCCCCCTGGGTTCGGCTGCCCTCTGCGGAACGTCGCTCCCCCTCGACCGCTTTTTTGTGGCTGAGCTCCTTGCCTTCCCACGGGTTCAGGACCATGCCATGGACGCCGTCTCTGACCGGGACTTCATTCTTGATGTGCTCCACGCCCTCGCCGTTCTTGTCGCTGCACCTTTCGCGTTTTTGGCGAGGAAGTGGTCCTCTGGAGCACGCCTTTTTTTCTCTTTCCTCACGATTGANGATGCTTTCACCACTGGATCCAGTATCATCGCCCCAGAAGAAGAATCCTGACGTTGCCGAGCTCATCAGGGGAAAGACCGGAGAAATCCTCTCTTCCTGGGTGAGCCTTGCGGTGACCCTGAAGGGCCTGCCCTTAAGCTACAACCGCGACCTCCAGCAGGATAAGCGTCCTCTTTTCCGGGTCAGTGAACGAGGGACTGGGAGTGGTGACCATCGCAGCGCGGCTTGTGGACCATGTTTTCCCCCAGCCTGAGCGCATGCGAAAAGCCCTTGAAGAGGGATTCTTAACCGCCACAGATCTTTGTGAATACCTCGTCACCAGGGGGTTACCTTTCCGGAAGGCGCACGAGCTTGTGGGAAGGGTGGTGCGGAAGCTCATCGGAGAGGGCAGGACGCTCAGAGACCTTGTGCCCGAGGATTTCGGAGAATGGGCACATCTTTTCGACGAAGGCGTGCGGATGGTGGTTCTGGAAGAGAACTCTGTAACCCGGAAGTCTACTTTTGGGAGTACCGCACCCAGGGAAGTTTTGAGGATGTGTGCTGAAGGGAAGGCGTATGTGGAGAAAGAGAAAGAGGAGATCGCAGAGCTCAAGAAGGAGTGGCAGAGGAGCTTCAGAGAGCTTGTGGGAGAAAAGGGGCGATGAACAATGCGGGAAGTTCGAGAAGTCCTTAAAGAAGTTGAGCAATCGGGCATTCGCTTTGTCCGTCTGCANTTTGTGGATGTTCTTGGCATTCCCAAGAATGTTGAAATTCCAGCGAAGAAGCTCCCGGTAGCTTTGGAGGAAGGAGTGAATTTCGACGGCTCCTCCATCCAGGGATTCGTCCGGATTGAGGAGTCGGATATGAAGCTTGTTCCTGATCTCGACACGTTCATCGTCTGCCCCTGGGAGGAGGAACGGGTTGCCAGGGTAATCTGTGATGTTCGCCGGCCTGATGGTACTCCTTTCGAAGGCTGTCCTCGAACCAACCTCAAGCGGGTCCTCGAAGAAGCGCGGAAGAAAGGATTTGAACTGAAAGTTGGAACGGAAGCGGAATTCTTCATCCTGAAGCACGAAGGGGGACGGGTGGTGGTAAGCGACCGCGGAAGCTATTTTGACCTTCTCCCTCTTGACCTTGAGGAAAGCCTCAGACGGGATATGGTCATTGCTCTTGAGGAGCTCGGCTTCCGGATTGAAGCCTCACACCATGAGGTGGCACCATCGCAGCACGAGATCGACTTCGAGTACGGTGATGCCCTGAAAATTGCCGATAACCTCATCACCCTGAAACTTGCGGTGAAGACCCTTGCCCTTCGAAAGGGGTACATTGCAACCTTCATGCCCAAACCCCTCTACGGCGTTCCCGGGTCAGGAATGCACACACATCTTTCGCTCTTCTGGGGTGAAGAGAATCTCTTCTACGACCCCCAGAGTCCTGACGGTTTGAGTCGTGTTGCCAAGGGCTTCATCGCAGGCCTTCTCGAACACGCTCCTGCCATCACCGCCATCACCAACCCCCTGGTGAATTCTTACAAGCGTCTCGTGCCGGGGTATGAAGCCCCCGTGTACATTGCCTGGGCCGAAAAGAACCGGAGCCCCTTAGTTCGGGTTCCACCTCAGCGAGGGAAAGGGACACGGGCCGAGTTCCGCAGTCCTGACCCCTCCTGTAATCCTTACCTTGCCTTTGCCGTCATCCTGAAAGCTGGAATTGACGGTATTGAACGGGGGCTTGATCCCGGCCGTCCCTGCAATAACATCAATCTCTACGACCTCACCCCTCGAGGAACGGGAGGAGTGGGGCATCCGTCATCTGCCGCGAAACCTTGGGGAGGCGCTCTGTGCGCTGGAGAAGGACGAGGTTGTCAAGAGCGCCCTGACTCCCCACATCCTTGACTACTTCCTCAAAGCCAAGCGCCAGGAATGGGAAGAATTCCAGCGGGCAGTTCATCCCTGGGAAATCGAAAGGTACCTCGAGCTCTATTAGCCTGTCATTTCCGGGAGAGATGGGCAAGGAGTACCATGATGTCCGACGGGGTGACTCCCGGAACTCGGGCAGCCTGCCCCAGGGTTCCGGGACGCACCTTCACGAGGCGTTCCCGGGCTTCCCGTGAGAGACCCCTGATCTTAGAGAAGTCAAATCCAGGTGGAATGATTGTATTTTCGAGCTTCCGGAACTCTTCAATCTGCCGCCTCTGCCGCTCCATGTATCCTTTGTACTTAATTTCGATTTCGACCTCCTCAATGATCTGGGGGGGCAAAGAAGGTCTTGCAGGGTCAAAGGGCGCAAGATCTCTATAGGTGATTGAAGGCCGGGCAAGGAGATGAGCAGCTCGTATCGGTTCTCGAAGAGGGGGCATGCCTTTCTTCTCAAGAAGGGCGTTGAGTTCTGGTGTTGGGGCAATGGTTAGCTGGTTGAGCCGTGCTATTTCTTCCTCGATCTGTCGTTTCTCTTCGACAATCCTGGCGTACCGTTCCCATGAAATGGTCCCCACCTCGTAGGCGTACTGGGAAAGCCGGTAATGAGCGTTGTCGTGACGGATGAAAAGGCGGTATTCAACCTTGCCCGTGCGCAACCTGTAGGGTTCTGTGACCCCCTTTGTCACCAGGTCGTCCACCATGACCCCGATGTAGCTTTCATCCCGCCGGAGGATGAGCGGAGGCTTGCCCTGGACATACCTTCCCGCATTGATTCCCGCAAGGATTCCCTGGCCTGCGGCTTCCTCGTAGCCTGAGGTTCCGTTGACTTGCCCGGCTAAGAAAAGCCCAGGGATGTCCTTGCACTCGAGTGAAGGATGGAGTTGTGTGGGGAGAACGTAGTCGTACTCAATCCCATATCCTGGGCGAACGATGTGGGCGTTTTCAAGGCCAGGGATGGATTGTACAACCATCCACTGGACGTCTTCAGGGAGGGAGGTGAAAATCCCCTGGGCGTAGACCTCGTTGGTATCTTCTCCTTCAGGTTCGATGAAGATGAGGTGCTGGTCCTTTTCGGGGAACCGGTAAACCTTGTCCTCAATAGAGGGACATTCACGAACAGGAGAGCTCTCTGCAACCGTATAAAGGAGGGGTGAACGGTGGAAATTGGCCCTGATGATGTCGCAAGTCGTTTTCGTCGTCCGGGTGATGAACACCGACTGTCCTTCGTAGACACGGGGGGTACTGTCGTAGGAGAAGCAAAGCGGTTCCTCGTCGCTTTTCTGTTCCTCCATTCTGGAGAAATCTACTGTCCTTCGGTCAAGCCGCGGAGGAGTGCAGGTGTTCAACCTCCCAAGTTGCAGTCCGAGTCTCCTCAGTGCCTGGCTGAGGGACTGGGCAGGGAACTCCCCCCGGCGACCCGCAGGGTACGAAAGCTCTCCGATGCGGATGATGCCGTTGAGAAACGTCCCAGCACAGACCACAACCGCTTTGGCGAGAAACTCCGTTCCGTGCTTGACCCGAACTCCCTTCACCGAACCATTTCTTTCAAGGAGGATGTCCTCAACCTCTCCCTCAAAGAGAAAAAAGGTTTGGCAGCGCTTCGAGGTACCGTCGCATGGTGAGGCTGTAGAGATCCCGCTTCGTCTGGGCCCGAAGTGTCTGGACCGCAGGTCCCTTGCCAGTGTTGACCCGCTTGATATGGATGGTGCACTCATCTGTGACCCTGGCCATGAGTCCCCCTAAGGCGTCGATTTCACGAACCACGTGACCCTTCCCCGGACCACCGATGGCAGGGTTGCAGGGCATAAGGGCAATGTGGTGGATGGACATGGTGATAAGGAGTGTTCTGAGTCCCATCTTCGCTGCAGCACAGGCCGCTTCACATCCAGCGTGTCCTCCGCCAACAACGATAACGTCATAGATTCTGGACATACTCTGTCCTTCCTCCCTTTGGAGAAAAGATGGTGGCAAGGTGAGTCAGTCGCTCCCTGAGTTTTTCCCAGCGTACAGGTAACCGGTATCGCCAGTTCGGGTACTCCTCAACAGTCCCCGGGAGATTCACCTGGGTGGTGCTCTCAAGAAGGTCGTCGAGGCTCACCGAAACGACCCGGGAAGGTGTTGCGGCGAGAAACCGGCAAAGGGCAAAAAGCAACGCCTGTGGTGTGGAATTGTCTTCCTGGAGAAAGCCCCACTCCTGGAGTTTTTTCAGGCATTCCTCCAGGAAATGCTTCCGATCCTCAAGGAGCACGGCAGCCTGCTCGGGCGTGAAGATTCCCAGATCCTTCCGAAGAAGGACATCTTTTCCCTCGAGGAATGCCAGAAGAGGTGGCATGTCGTGGGTATTCAGGGTGGCGTAGCTCTTTGGGGGGTACTCCTGGGGGTGGCGTGGTGACGAACCTTCCCGCTCAAAGTAGAACACCCGGGTTGAGAGAATGGAGGATCTTCTCAGGGCACTGCGCAAAAAGCGTGGGACGGTTCCCAGGTCCTCACCGAGGAGGATGACCTCATGCCTTGTGCTTTCCAGGGTGAGGATGGCAAGGAGCTCCCGGAAGGGATACTGAACGTATGTTCCCTCAGAAGGTTTGCCGCCTTCGGGAATCCAGAAAAGCCTCTTGAGCCCCATGATGTGGTCAAGGCGCACAAAACGGGCAAAGCGCATGTTGTCCCGGAGAAGGGCAATGAAATCGGCATAATGGTTTTCTCGAATCTTCCAGGGAGAGAAAGGGTGGAATCCCCAGTTCTGCCCCTCGGGGNAAAAATCGTCAGGAGGTGCTCCTACGGTGAAATTGAAGACCAGTCTTTCCCGGCAGAGCCAGCTTTCGATCCCTGAAGGTGCACAACCCACTGGAATGTCGAAGCAGAGGATACGGTGTTTCTCTGTGATACGCTCCAGAAAGCGGTCCATGAGCCACTCAAGGAAAGCAAAGTAGAGAACGTCTTGCTCGCGAGCCTGGAAAAAGTCCCTCAGGGCTTTCTCGTTTCTTTCCCGAAAAGGAGCGGGCCACTTCCGCCAGTCCGGCCCTGCCTCAGAGGCAATAGCCTGGTACAGCGAGGCCCAAATCACCCGATCTTTTTCGCGGTCCAAGAAATTCTGGAATTCCCTCCAGAGAGCGGCAAAAGTCTCCGTTCGCTTCTCGAAGAAGTGTTGGAAAACCTTCCGGAGAAAACGGTCTTTTTCCCGCCAGATTAGCTCGTAGTTGATGAGATTCTCCGAAGGGTTGGGGTCCGGGGGGATGGAGAGGGAAAGTTCTGGAAAGAGCGAGAGGACCTCATCAAGGGGGAGGTAGATGGGGTCGAAGAGTCGCCGCGAGGAGGCAGAATAGGGACTGGTTCCCTGGGGACCATCCTTGGGCATAAGGTGGAGGGGAAGAAGACCCAGGAAACGTCCTCCAGCACGTACCACGAGATCCTGAAGGTCCCGTAAATCCCTGAGGTCCCCGATACCCTGGTTCCTCTCTGTGGCCAGGGCGAAGAGTGCCCCGTGAATGCCCCAGATTCTCTCAGGAGGAAGGTAGGCCTTTACGGGAGAGAGGATGAGCAGTGACGAGAGTTCTCCGTTCGAAGAAGCAATGGTGAGGTTGTAGTACCCCCATGGGCATTCCGGGGGGAGGAGTACAGAGAGGACAGGGGAGGTAACGCGTGAGCGGAACACCACTTCCCCACGCTCGTTGCTGATACGTGCCTCCCCCCCGACAAAAGAAGGAGGTACCCGGAGTCTTTCCGTTCTCTTCCTCAGAACACGAATCACAAAATCAAAGGTACTCTTTTTTGCTCTCGCCAAGGCGATGGCTTCGTGCAGGCCCTCTGGGGAGAAATCCTCAACCCCCATTGCTCGAAGAAGCGCCACAAGGGTCTTTTGAGGAACCTGAATCCTCTCCCCCCGAATGTTCCGGTACTCTGTGGCGATTCCGTATATTGAGGCAAGAGTTTTGAGGTGCCCTTCCTGCATCATGGTCCTTTCCCGGTGGTCTTTTGGAGATTATTATATAAGGGAGCAGGAGGAAAAGAAAGGAGAAGGCGGAAGTGAGCATTCGAGAGCGGCTTGCTGAGCTTGGGTATGTCTTGCCCCCTCCCCCGAAGCCTGTGGGGGCGTATGTTCCTGGTCTTCTTGTGGGGGAATTCGTGTGGACCTCAGGGCAGCTCCCTTTCTGGCAGGGAGAGCTCCGTTACCGGGGAAGGCTTGGGGAGGAACTCACGGTTGCGGAGGGGTATGAAGCGGCGAAGCTCTGCGTCCTCAACTGCCTGAGCGTGGTGGAGGATATTGTGGGAACCCTGGAGGAAATAGAGCAAGTTGTGAAGCTCACCGGATTCGTGGCTTCAGGTGAGGGGTTCACCGAGCAGCCCAGGGTCCTCAACGGTGCTTCAGACCTCCTTCTGACGCTCTTTGGCGAGAGAGGGAAGCACGCCCGTTCTGCTGTTGGAGTGCGGGGGCTTCCACTTGGGGCACCGGTTGAGGTAGAGCTCGTCGTTAAAGTTCGGGGCGCTCGCTGACGGCCGAATTCTTTATTCCAAAAACCCTTGACACTGCTTTGTCCTTTGGGTATATTTATGCTCGCGCAAAGGGCGTTCTTGCCGGTGTAGCTCAGCTGGTAGAGCAGCTGACTTGTAATCAGCAGGTCGTCCGTTCGAGTCGGATCACCGGCTCCAGTGTGTGGGGAGGTGCCTGAGTGGCCAAAAGGAGCGGACTGTAGATCCGTCGGCTGAATAGCCTTCGTAGGTTCGAATCCTACCCTCCCCACCAGAATAGAAGCCTGCGTAGCTCAGTGGTAGAGCGCACCCTTGGTAAGGGTGAGGTCACCGGTTCGATCCCGGTCGTAGGCTCCACTTTTCTTTTTTAGAGAGATTACTACAAGGAGGATACCCTATGGCCAAGCAGAAGTTCGAAAGGAAAAAGCCCCATATTAACGTTGGAACCATTGGACACGTGGACCACGGGAAGACCACCCTCACCGCTGCCATCACCCTGGTCCTCTCCAAGTAC
>Ga0065718_1000359_pt1 | contig 41589 bp, 45 predicted proteins | sample GBSCel77sediment_2_FD_59105 | JGI IMG/M metagenome (GOLD analysis project Ga0065718, IMG submission 59105) | Hot spring sediment microbial communities from Great Boiling Spring, Nevada - cellulolytic enrichment CS 77C v3 (version 3) | ecosystem: Environmental > Aquatic > Thermal springs > Hot...
AAGATTTATCCTCTCACGCGCAGTAAGCTTGCCCCTCGACTTCTGCTCCTCTACCCTCTTCGCACCCCCCATAGCTAAAACCTCAGCACGCTTAGATTCAAGCTCAGATACAAGCTCCTCTATGGTCCTCTCAGGCATAAAACATTACCCCCTCTCACATATTTCTAACAAGACACCATTTGTTGCCTTAGGATGAATGAAGGCTATCCTTGCCCCGCCGGCTCCCTTCCTGGGAGACTCGTCTATCAAAGCTATTCCTCTTTCTTTAATTTCTTTCAACGCTTCCTCCACATTCTCAACTCTCAGGGCTATGTGATGTATGCCTTCCCCACGCTTTTCTATGAACTTCGCCACAGGTCCATCAGGTGCGGTAGATTCAAGAAGCTCTATTTCGGTATCACCTATGGGTAAAAATGCAGTCTTAACCTTTTGCTCCTGAACTTCCTCAATGCCCTCACACTTTATACCTAAAACTTCTTCATAGAGTTTTAATGCTTCCGATATGCTTTTCACCGCTATACCTATATGGTCTATCTTCACAACCTTCACTTTTTAAACCCCCCTTTCACGTCCTGATAATCTTAGTGACTATTTCCTCAACTACGGTGTAAAGGTCAAGCTTACCCTCCAGTATTAGATCGACATAGTTATTTAAGGTCTCCTCACCCACTACTCTATTTACATGCTTTNGCAAGACTTCTTCCAACGCTAAGTTTATTTCTTCAAGGACCCTACTTTTTCTCCTTATCTTAATCTCTCCACTCTCACGAAGATAGCTAACATGCCTTTTTATCTCCGCTACGAGCTTATCAACGCCCGTTCCATCCTCCGCTATAGTCATAACTACAGGTGGCTTCCAATTCTTATCCTTATAACCGAACTCCATCCACATCTCCACTTCCTTCGCGAGCCTCTGAGCACCATCCTTATCTGATTTGTTGATGACGAATATATCCCCTATCTCCATTATACCTGCTTTTATAATCTGAACATCATCTCCCAACCCGGGAACGAGCACAAGTATTACCGTATCGGCAGTTTTAATTATATCTACCTCGTTCTGGCCAGCTCCAACAGTCTCAACTATGACATAATCAAATCCGCAGGCATCTAAGACCTTAGAGACATCAGCTGTAGCCTTAGCCAATCCACCCAAAGCACCCCTTGAGCCCATGCTCCTTATGAACACACCAGGATCAGTAGCGTGTCTTTGCATCCTAAGCCTGTCCCCTAAAAAGGCTCCTCCTGTGAAGGGACTCGATGGGTCAACGGCTATAACTCCTACCCTACTACCCTCACTCCTTAGCTGCGATATTAACTTATCTATAAGGGTGCTCTTGCCCACCCCCGGGGCTCCGGTAATACCGATATAGTGAGCTTTACCCATAAATGGGTAAAGCTCACGCAAAACCTCTATTTTCTCTTCTCCACCATTTTCAACAAGTGTTATCAATTTAGCTATAGCTAAAGGGTCAGCGCCTAAAGCCCTTTTGATGAGATCTCTCACTTTTTAACTACCTGCCTTATGAAATCAGCAGTTTGGGATATAGGTGTCCCAGGACCGAAAACCTCAGCCACCCCCATCTCCTTTAAAACCGGTACATCCTCAGGAGGAATAACTCCTCCAACAATGAGAATAATATCGCTTACTCCTTTCTCTTTGAGCAATTCCAAGATCCTCCTGCAATAATATTCATGGGCTCCAGAGAGTATGCTTAAACCTATGACATCTACATCCTCCTGAATGGCAGATTGAACTATCTGCTCCGGCGTTTGCCTCAAGCCTGTGTAAATGACCTCCATACCGGCATCCCTAAGCCCCCTTCGCTACGACCTTCGCGCCTCTATCATGCCCATCCAAACCAGCCTTAGCTACTAGAACCCTTATCTTCTTCTCTCCCATTCCGCTCCCCCCTTCTAAAGGATGATCTTCTCCACATAGACGCCGAAGACATTTCTAAGCACATCGCATATCTCTCCCTCTGTAGCATAGGCCTTAACCGCCTCCAAGAAGTAAGGCATAAGATTAACGCTCTCATCCATAGCTGCTTTTCTAAGATCATCTAAAACAGTCTTAACTCTTAGATTATCTCTCCTCCGCTTGAGCTCCTCTAATCTTTTAACCTGCCTCTCAGCTATAGTTGGATCTACCTTAAGGAGATTTAACTTGCTTAAGTCCTCCTCTATCTGAAACTTATTCACACCTACAACTATCCGTTCTCCCTTTTCTACCTCAATCTGATACCTGTAAGCGCTATCCTGTATCTCTTTCTGAACAAAGCCTTTCTCTATAGCTTCGACCATGCCTCCAAGCTCATCTATCTTATCTATAAGCTTCTTAGCTTCTTCTTCTATCTTGTTCGTTAACCATTCTATGTAATACGAACCAGCCAATGGATCTACAGTATTAGTAACACCACTCTCATAAGCTATTATCTGCTGGGTTCTGAGCGCAATTCNAACAGACTCTTCGCTAGGAAGAGCAAGCGCTTCATCATAGGAATTGGTATGCAAGGATTGGGTTCCTCCCAATACCGCCGCGAGAGCTTGTATCGTTACTCTAACTATATTATTCAAAGGTTGCTGAGCCGTAAGAGTTGATCCTCCAGTCTGAGTGTGGAACCTCAACATCATAGCGCGTGGATTGGTCACACCAAAGCGCTCCTTCATTATCTTAGCCCATAATCTCCTTGCCGCCCTGAACTTGGCTATCTCCTACCAAAAAATCATTGTGAGCATTGAAGAAAAACGACAACCTCTGGCCAAAAACGTTTGGATCTAACCCCTTCTTTATAGCAGCCTCCACATAAGCGATACCATCAGCAAGCGTGAAAGCAACCTCCTGAACAGCTGTAGCCCCAGCCTCCCTTATATGATAACCGCTTATGCTTATAGTGTTCCACTTTGGAACATATTTACTACCGAACTCAAATGTATCCGTTATCAAACGCATAGACGGCTTCGGAGGAAATATATATGTACCTCTCGCGATATACTCCTTAAGTATATCATTCTGGATCGTTCCCTCCAACTTATCAAAAGATATCCCTTGCTTTTCCGCGACAGCTAAATACATCGCCCATATTATGGCAGCAGGAGCATTTATAGTCATAGAGGTGCTAACCTTATCAAGAGGAATTCCATCAAACAAGATCTCCATATCTTCGAGGGAATCTATTGCAACACCAACCTTACCAACTTCCCCTTGCGCCAAAGGATGATCCGAATCATAGCCTATCTGAGTCGGAAGGTCAAAGGCTATGCTTAATCCGGTCTGCCCCTGCTCCAAGAGATATTTATACCTCTTGTTTGACTCCTCCGCCGTTCCAAAACCAGCATATTGTCTCATCGTCCAAAATCTTCCTCTGTACATCGTTGCTTGGATTCCCCTCGTGAACGGATACTCTCCAGGAAAGTTTAGGTCCTCAAGATAATCCATATCCCTTATATCCTCTGGAGTATAAACCCTTTCAACGGGGATGTTGGAACCCGTTCTAAACTCCTCCTTCATTTCAGGGTTCTTAGCGATGAGCTTACTAACAACCTCCTTCTCCCACTCCGCCTTCCTAAGCTTTATCTTATCAAGGGCTTCTTCCTTAAACAAAATTATCCCTCCCCTCTTTAAATTCAAAATTCACATAAAAAATCNGCTCTTGAATTACCTTCCCTAATAATCCATAGACCAAGATCTTCAAAAAGTACAACCCTCAAAAAGACATAAATAATAAAGGAAGGGGACGTCTCTACCTTTAAGCAACCCCTTCCTTTCCCCCCCTTTAAGGGGTAAGAGCTGCTTTCCATACCTTTCCCCTTAAGCGGAGCTCGGGATCTTTCTATTTACACGCCCCACTCTTTAAAGGGAAAGCTATTTATAGTAATTATACCAAATTTTTATCCCTTTATCACGCCCAATGGCCTAAGTTTTACCACCTTTTTGGATAACCCCGCTCTATCCACTATATCGACAACTTTATCTATGTCCTTATAGGCATCAGGAGCCTCCTCATAAAGAGTCCCCTTATCCCTAGCTTTCACCTTAACGCCCATCTCTTCAAGCTCTTCGGTGAGATCCTTTCCCTTCAGATCTTTTAAGGCCGCATGCCTACTCATTACCCTACCCGCACCGTGACAAGTGGAGGCAAAGGCTTCTTCCTCAGCTCTCTTGGTTCCCAGAAGGACATAGGAAGGGGTTCCCATACTTCCTGGAATTATCACAGGCTGCCCCACAATCTCTGTAAAGTTCTGGAACATACTTTGAACCTGGACCGAATGCTCTTGTAGCACCCTTTCTATGAACACAAACCTCTATTTCCTTGCCATTCCATTTGTGCTTCTCCATATGAGCTATATTATGAGAAACATCATAAAGGAGCCTAAGGTGAGCATCACTACCAAATGTGTTATAAAAGACTTCTCTAACCCAGTGAGCGATAACCTCCCTATTAGCAAAGGCGTAGTTAGTAGCAGCAGCCATCGCTTGAAAGTAATCCTCACCCTCTTTCGACTTTATAGGAACACAAGCAAGCTGCGGATCAGGAACGTTTATACCATAAGATCTCATCCTATTCCTCATGACCCTAACGTAATCATCGCACACCTGATGCCCCAATCCTCTTGAACCGCAGTGTATCATTATCGTAACTATACCCTTTTCCAATCCCCACTTCTTAGCGATATCTTCCAAATAAACTTCCTCAACATACTGAACCTCTAAAAAGTGGTTGCCTGAGCCTAAGGTCCCAAGCTGAGGAGCTCCCCTTTCTTTAGCTTTTCTGCTAACTTTATCCGGATTCGCCCCTTTCATTCTTCCTCCCTCTTCTATACACTGAAGATCAGTTTTATCCCCATATCCCATTTCCACAGCCCAGTGAGCCCCCTTCAGTAGAACTTCATCCAGCTCGTTGGGTTTCAACCTTATCCTTCCTTTCTCACCCACACCACAAGGAATAGCAGAAAAGAGNCGATTTACAAGTACCTCCATCTTACCTTCCACATCCTTCTTCTCAAGTCGACTCACGAGCAANCTAACTCCACAGGATATATCATATCCAACTCCACCAGGAGATATAACNCCATCCTCAACACGCATAGCAGCAACTCCACCTATCGGGAANCCATAACCCCAATGTATATCAGGCATACCAAAGGAATAACCAACTATACCTGGAAGTGTAGCAACATTAGCCACTTGCTCATAAACCTGCTCCTTCTCAAGGCTTTTCAATATTTCTCTATCAGCATATATAAGACCGGGAACTCTCATCCCAGGCTTATAGCTTTCAGGTAACAACCACCTAACTTCATCTANTTTCTTCAGGATAGATTCTATGCCCATGAACTAACACCTCCTCCTAAGACTTTAAGCTTTCCCTCCACGGTTTAATCTCACCGCTAAGATATATTTTAACATCGAGGTGCTCCTCCAGGACCTTAGGGGAAAAAGCACCATCGCCTAAAATAGAGAGAGTTTCGCCCAACTTCTCATCCCCCCTAGAAATTATAGCCTCAAGCCAAGCTTTTTTAATCCCCTCTCCCCTAACGTCTACCCCAGCGATCTTCCTGATGATCTTAAGTCTATTAACTAATTCCGGTATTGAAAGAAAACTTTCTCCCTCAAAGGGAGTAAAGGGCTTAGGAACGAAAGGATTAACCGAAACTATAACCTCAAGGCCTTTAAATTCGCTCTTAATTTCCCTCACTAAAGAATTTATCTCTTCCACATCCTTCAAGCTTTCACCAGGTAAACCTACCATGAAGTAGAGCTTAACTCTTCTAAAGCCATATCTATAGGCTAACGATATCTTCTCCTTTAAAAGATCGTTTGAGAAGGCCTTACCTATGCGCCTCCTTAAATCTTCGTTTGCCGTTTCAGGAGCTAAAGTTAAAAGCTTTTGATCGCTTTGCTTGAGCAAAAGTAAGAGCTTTTCCGAGATGCCCTCCACCCTAAACGAGCCAAAGGAAACCTTCCGTCCAGTTTCTAATAGATAATCTAAAAGCTCGTCAAAGAAGGGGTAATCTGTAGCCACAGGGCTTATAAGCCCAACCTTAACACCCCTGGGAATCTCCTCTAAGAAACTTTTTAAGCCCTCAAAAGACCTAAACCTAAAGGGATTATAACATTGCCTCACAGGACAAAAAAGACAACCCCTTTTACAACCCCTGTTCAGCTCTATAAGTAGAGCCCCTCCAAATTGATTGAGGGGTGTATAAAGCGGCGCAGAGAGGGCATATCTATCAAGGTTCATAACCCATCTCCGTCGCGTGATATCCTTTACACCCGGAACCAAAACTCCATCTAAATCTGCTAACCTCTCCAAAACCTTATCTTTTGAAAGCCCCCAACAGGAGAGAAAAACCTCGGCCATCTCGCTCAAGGACTCCTCAGACTCACCGCAAAATATGAAATCAGCTATAGGAAAAAGCGGGCGGGGGTTCATCGTAGGAAAGATCCCACCAACTCCAACGACCGGGAATCTATCCACTCTATCCCCACGTAAGGGTGGAATACCTGCCTTCTTAAGGATAGAAATTAAATTTATCAAGTCCAACTCGTAAGAAAGAGAGAAAGCAATAACCTCAAACTCTTGAAGGCTTCTTCCCTCCTCAAAGGAAAGGGGGGTAAAACCATCCCACTTAAAAAATCGCGACACAAAGATATCTTTCATCTCCGCCAGCATCCTATAGACCATTAAAAATCCCAAGTTTGATATGCCAACGCTGTAATAGTTAGGATAAACTAAAGCCCAGCCTATTTTCCCCTGAGGTTTCCAAAGGGGCTCCAGCCATCTCTCCTGCGCCTTAAACTTAGAGACCTCTCTTCTCCACTCCCAAAGCATTATCGAGGATTAATATTAGGAGATCCTTCTCTCCTCCTTCTGAGATAAGGAGGAATATCTATATCTTCAGTATCAATTATGGGGCTTAAACCCTCAAGCTCTATTAAGGGCCTGGTCTTGCTCGGCTTAGAGCCAAAGCCTGTAGCTATCACGGTGACAAATATCTCATCAGTGATGTTCTCCTTTATAACTGCACCGAATATTATATTTGCATCTCTATCTGCCACTTTTGTGATGAGATCAGCAGCATCATTAACCTCCTTTAGCGTTAGATCTGGCCCACCGGATATGTTAAGCAGTATTCCCTTTGCCCCCTCTATAGAGCTTTCAAGAAGTGGACTAGAAATAGCAGCTTTCGCTGCCTCCACAGCTTTGTTCTCACCTTTACCATGCCCCACACCCATGAGGGCAGATCCTGCATCCCTCATTATGGTTTGAACATCAGCGAAATCAACATTTATCAAGCCTGGGACCGTTATCAAATCAGATATACCTTGAACCCCTTGTCTAAGGACGTCATCAGCCATCCTAAAGGCTTCAATTAAGGATGTATTCTTATCGACCACATCAAGGAGTTTATCGTTAGGTATCACTATAAGAGCATCTACCTTTTCCTTTAGCTGCTTTATCCCATCTTCCGCTTGAAGCATCCTTCTGCGTCCCTCGAAGGTAAAGGGCTTCGTAACCACTCCAACCGTCAATATACCAAGCTCCTTAGCAACTTCAGCTATAACCGGTGAAGCCCCCGTACCCGTGCCTCCTCCCATCCCAGCAGTTATGAAAACCATGTCTGCTCCCTTCAAAGCCTCAGTTATCTTGTCTCTATCCTCCTCAGCTGCCTTCTTGCCTATCTCAGGGTTAGCACCTGCTCCTAACCCCTTCGTCAATCTCCCCCCTATTTGAAGCTTTACGGGAGCTTTAGATAAACTAAGAGCCTGCAAGTCGGTATTTACAGCTATAAACTTAACNCCATTAAGNCCTGCATCTATCATCCTATTTAAGGCGTTATTACCTCCTCCTCCAACGCCTATAACTCTAATTTCCGCACCGATCTTTCTACCCTCTTCCTCCTTAAGGATCTCTATCATATTTCATCCCTCCACCCCTAGAAGAAATCAACAAAAAACCTTATTATTTTATCCTTTAACTTACTAAACCAATTTTCCTCACCCACCTGATTAATCTTAAGGCCCCTCCCTCCTGAATTTCTTTGCTGAAAGCCATACTTAACAAGGCCAACAGCTGTGGAGAATATAGGGCTCGAAACCACCTCTGTAAGCCCCCCCATATCCTGAGGCCCACCAACCCTGGNAGGTAAATCTAAAATCCTGCTTGCAACCTCGTCTATACCCTTCAAAAGAGCAACCCCACCAGTTATAACAGCTCCCGCGGGTAAGTACATTAAACACTGCGATTTCTTAAGGTTATCCCTAACCAACATAAATATCTCCCCTATCCTAGCCTCTATAACGTCACAAAGCTCCCTATGAGATATCTTACCCCCCGCCTTAGGAAGAGAAGGCTTCAACTCTATATCTAACCCGCTTTCAGCGAAATCAACGGAAGCGCAACCGTATCTTATCTTTACCTCCTCAGCCATGCTCAATGGGATCTTAAATATGGCCGCTATATCGCTCGTTATATGATCTCCACCAACCGGTATAACCGCTGTGTGACGTATATTGCCTTCAAAAAATACCGCCACATCAGTCGTTCCTCCACCTATATCTATCACCAAAGCGCCAAGCTCTTTTTCGGTAGGAGATAAAACCGCTTCCGCCGAAGCGATTGGTTCTAATAATATCCCATCAATTTCCAAACCGGCCCTTGAAACGCAATTTATCGCGCTCTGTATAGAGGTATAGGAACCCAATATTATCAAAACCTCAGCCTCAAGCTTTATACCAGCCATCCCCAAAGGATCCTTAATACCCCTTTTGGCCATCAACTATAAACTCCATAGGAAGTACATGAATCACCTTTTTATCTTGAGGGATCGAAACGGTCTGCGCAGCTTCTATAACCCTATTTAGGTCGTTATGGGTTATCTCCCTTGACTCCCCACTTATTAAGGTTACACCTCTATTACGCAAGGTTGATATATGAGAGCCAGCCACGCCTACGAAAACACTATCTATGTTAACACCAGTTCTTTGCGAAACCTCGGAAACAGCTCTCCTAACGCTCTCTATAGCGTTCTCAAGGTCAACTATAACCCCCTTCCTCATACCCATGGATCTTACAAGGCTTACTCCCTTCACTTCAAGATTTCCAGATTCACTAGGCTCGGCAACAAGAGCGCAAACCTTTGTAGTCCCTATATCAAGCCCTACAATTACCTCTGTTTTCCCTCTCATCTGTCTCTCTCCCTTACTATCGCCATATCGCTAAACCTCAAATCTACAGTTATGGTCTTGCCCCTAAAGGGAAAGCTCTCCATAACCTTCCTAAGCTTTAGAAGCTCAGACGCCAAGTCTCCATCCTTTGGCAAGAAGACCTCATACCCGCTTAGCTTTAGAAGGAGCCAATCAACCTCCACATCTGCTTCACGAAGGTTAAAAACAAACAATAGCCTTAATAAACTCTGAAGCCCTTGATCTGTGACCTCCTTTCCAGGAACCCAGATAATATCCCCACAGCGATAGTTAATCACACACAAACCAGAAGCCATCTTCTTAATGATATCCTCCTCAACCTTTATGACTGGCCATAAAAGCCCGCGCTTACTCATTAACCAAAGCCCATTTTGAGACCTAACCAGAGCCACCGAGTCTTGATCCTCTATCTCTAAGACCAATGTAGATGGCAGATCTCTTCTTACACTAAGAACCTTAACAAACCATCTCTTCTCTATATCAAAAGCCATTGCTTCCTTACTAATAAGCCAAATATTTTTACCTATCGGAAGCAAACCATTTTGCCTCAACGCCTCATGAGAAAGCAGAGAGCTTCCTTTAACCTTAACATCCTTAATTTCGAAAAAACTAGAATGAAATATGAAAAGATAAGCAGTAAAGGATAGTCCTAACGCTAAAAGAAGTTTAAGTATAAATCGCGATCTCCGGCTCAAGCTCGATGCCAAACTTTTCCTTAACCCTCTCCNTTATGATCTCCATAAGTTGAAGAACATCCTTCGCTTTCGCCCCGCCAATATTTACTATAAAGTTAGCATGGCTTTCCGAAACTTTGGCTCCCCCAATAACCAATCCCTTACAACCTGCCTGCTCTATCAACCTTCCTGCAAAATCGCCCGGGGGATTTTTGAAAACACACCCCGCACTTGGGTAGGAAAAGGGTTGTTTTTTCCTTTTCTCCCAGAAAATCCTCACTTTCTTAGCTATCTCCGAAGGAGTAGATGGCTCCAAACGTAATACCGCCTTCCATATAAACCACTTCTTGTCTTGAAAAGTAGAATACCTATAAGAAAATTCTATTTCCTTATCTGAAAGCTCTTTTATCTCACCATCCTCCTTTATCACCGTTACCCTCTCAACTATGGAACCTATAGCATGAGAGTTGGCCCCCGCATTAGTCCATATAGCTCCTCCCAAAGAACCAGGGATGCCTATGGCGAACTCCAGACCGGAAAGCCCCCTCTCCTGAGATACATTTATCAACCTCTTTAAGGGAGTCCCCGCTTGAACTTCCATCCTAAAAGAATCAAGGAAGCAAACGCTCTGCAAACCTCTCCCCTCGCTAAACTTCAAAACTATACCTCTAAAACCATCATCTCCTATTAATACATTGCTTCCTTGACCAAGAAACAAAAAATTAATCTCTCCTTCCGTAGAAAAAGTCATAACTCTTCTTACATCATCTACGTCTTCAGGAATTATAAGGTAATCTGCGGGACCGCCAATGCCTATAGATGTATGATTACTAAGCCGCTCGTTCCTCAAGACGATCCCCTTTATCTTACTAAGAAGACGCTCAATCTTCATGAACAACCCCCCTTAAACTCCACAAGTAGGGCCCTTCCCACTTTATATACATCTCCTGCTCCCATGGTAATAAAAATATCCTCTTTTTTCAACTCCCCTTTTAGAACATCCTTAGCAATTTCAATATCAGGGAAGAAGTACGCATTCTCTATACCCGCAACGCGCAAAGTCTCATAAATAAGCTTACCGCTAATGCCNTCTATCGGAACTTCCGAAGCGGAATATATCTCAGTTATCCCAATCCAATCGGCAACCCTTAGGGAATCGGCCATCTCCTTATACATCCTTGCCGTTCTTGAGTATCTATGGGGCTGGAAGAGCACCACAAGCCTTTTATCTCTGTAAAGCTTGCGAAGAGTTAAAAGCACGGCTCTTATCTCGGTTGGGTGATGTGCATAGTCATCCATGAAGATTATGCCCTCCGCCTCACCCAAAACCTCCATCCTCCTTTTAACCCCTTTGAAGCCGCTTAATGACTCCATAGCCTTTCCTTTATCTATGCCTAAGCAATCACACAAAGCTAAAACGCCGAGGGCGTTGGATAAGTTATGCACTCCCGCCACATAAAGATCCAAGCGCCCGAAACCATCAACAAAGAGAGAGCGATCTCCCAAGATTCTCCCTCTAAATGAACCGCTCTCAAAACCATATGAAACCCCTTTAAGCCTCATCTCTCCTAAGTTTGGATCATCAGCGTTATAGATGACCAGTTCACAAACTTCTGCAAGCTTCNTAATTTTCTCCTTCAGCTCCTCGAAACTACCATAATGCTCTAAATGCTCCTCCTCGATGTTTGTAATGACTAAACATCTTAAACCAGAGAAATAAAGGAAGCTCCCATCACTCTCATCTATCTCAGCGATGAAGAATCTTCCTCTTCCAAGCCTGTAATTGCCACCTATATAAGGAAAGTCCCCACCAATTACGCCCGATGGATCAAGCCTCGCATCCATTAAAACCTTAAGGGACATCGCTGAAGTCGTAGTCTTACCATGGGTACCAGTTATACCAATTCGCTCATAGGGATCCATAACCATTTTCAGGAGCTCGGCTCTGTGCATCACATTCAACCCCAAGGCTTTAGCGAAAGCAAGCTCAGGGTTATCTGGAGATATGGCAGAAGAGTAAATAACGTTATGAACCCCCTCCAAATTGGAAGGATCATGCTTTCTAAATACCCTAATTCCCTTAGACAGCAAACGCTCCATGAAGTTTGAATCCCCGGTATCTGAACCTGAAACCGTAGCTCCCATATCATGCAATATAAAAGCTAAAAGCACTCATTCCTACTCCACCTATTCCTATGAAGTGAAACCTCTTATTCAAATCAAGCAAGATTTAATACCACCTCTCCAATTGCTTGAGCTGATTCCACCTTCCTCGGTGGCATCTTCCTAAGAAGCTTGCTTTTAAGAATCTTTAAGATGTTCTGCGAGGAAAGTTCCTCATCACGAATCACCATAGCTTGCCCATCCTTTTCCAAAAGCTTAGCGTTAAAGAGCTGATGGTTACCCGTACTATGAGGATAGGGAACTAAAATAGCAGGTAATCCAAGAGCTCTCAATTCAGCCACAGTGCTTGCTCCTGCCCTGGACAAAACCAGATCTGCAGCGCCATAAACGCTTGCCATATCATCTGCATAAGGCAAAAACTCTAATTCCCTGAGAAACATCCTTATAGGATCCAACNTTTTCGCTAACTCTTAGAAAGTCTTCTTTCCCTGTGATAAGAATGATTCCCCACTCCTTAAATATCTCCCTTCCCTCCGGCTCATCCAAAAGCCCTAAAACGGCGTCATTTATCCTCTTAGCTCCCAAGCTACCTCCAAAGGCAAGTAAAACCCTCTTCCCCTCAAATCCCCACCTATCCTTCGATGCNCCAGGGATCAAGCTTAATATTTCCCTTCTAACCGGGTTACCAGTAACCACGCACTTGTTCACGACCTTCCATCTAAGGAAAGAGAGGGTTTCCTCATAGGATAGGGTTATCTTGTTAGCCAAAGGAGCTAAAGCCCTCGTTGAGAGTCCCGGCATTACATCTTGCTCATGAATCACCGAGGGAATTCCAGCTAATCTCGCAGCCAAAACCGCAGGAACCTCTCCGTATCCACCCATTCCTAGAACCACATCGGGCTTATAATCCTTGATCAAGCTATAGCAGCTTATAAAGGCTAATGATATCTTAATCAACCTCTTAATGTTCTCTATACAAAATTTCCTGTGTAATCCCCTATAAGATAGCTCCTCACATCGATAACCTCTGCCTCTTATTATACTTCCCTCACCTCTATCGGAAGTTACGAAGAGCACATCTGCACCCCTTTCCACTAGGAAGTCTGCCACTGCAATGGCCGGATAGATGTGTCCTCCCGTACCAGCCGAAGCTATCAAAACCCTAATTCCCATTAATCTCTTTCCTCCGAGCTATGCTCAATAGGATCCCCACGCTCGTTAAGTTTATTATCATGTTGGAACCCCCATAGCTCACGAAAGGAAGAGGAATCCCCGTACAAGGAATGAAGTTAGTAACTCCACCTAAATTAATGAAAGCCTGAAGCAATATTAGGAAAGTTACCCCTATGCCTAAAAGCTTACCGAATGCATCAGGAGCACCCTTAGCGATAGAGAAAGAAGCCCAACCTATCAAAACGTACATTACCAGGATCGCAACGCTCCCCAAGAAACCTAGCTCCTCACCTATAACTGCAAAGATAAAGTCCGTATGAGGAGCAGGTAGGTAGTAAAACTTCTGTAAACCCTTGCCTAAACCCATCCCCCATAATCCTCCCATACCAAAAGCCAAGAGGGATTGTATTATCTGATAGCCATAACCATGGGGTGATTCCCAGGGATTTAAAAAGGCCAACACCCTATCCATGCGATAGGGCTCCATCCAGATAAATATAACCCCCAAAACTCCAAGAACCAGCAAGAGGCCAACGATCTTCAAAGTGCTTATACCACCAACCCACCACAAAATCAAACTCACTCCAGCTATCAAAACGGCAGTTCCCATATCTGGCTGAATCAAAATTAACCCAACTATCCCAAAAGTTACAATCAAAAGGGGCAAAAGAGCTTCCTTGAAACTGTACAGAAGCGCTTGCTTTCTCGTTAAGAAAGATGCTGTATAGATAACTATGGCAAGCTTAGCAAACTCAGATGGTTGAAAAGTAATTCCCGGAGCGAGCCTAATCCACCTATAAGCACCTCCCTTGGCTCCATTGCTCTGAAAGAAAACCCCAATCAAAAGGAAAATCGAAATTAAGAGTAATAGTTTGCTTATGCCAAACAGCCTGTCATAATCCAAGTTCCTAAAAATGAAAAGCATCAAGAGCCCTATTAATATCGAGAGTATATGTTTTTTGAAAAATATAAACCCTCCTCCTTCCCGACAGCCGGGAGGAGCAGTAGAACTCAAGACCTCGAGAATCCCTATGGCCAGCAATATAGATACCCCTGCTATGAGGACCTTCTCTGGAGACTTAAGACCGCTCGTTTAAAAACCCTCCCCCTTTCCTCAAAGTTAGAGAACATATCAAAGCTCGCACATGCTGGTGAAAGGAGGACATACTCCCCTTCTTTGGCAAGAGAGTGAGCGACTCTAACAGCCTCCTCCATACTGCAAACGGATACAATATTCTCCTGCGGGAAACCCTCCTTTATCGCAGCTTCCCTGATCAGGGGGCCATCCTCCCCTAGAACTATAAGGATCCTCACCTTCTCAACTATCTTCTTGGCTAACTTCTCATAGCCCGTTTTTTTACCCCTACCCCCAGCTATAAGAATTATGGGAGAGCTAAAAGAATCGAGGGCTAAAAGAGTGGAAACAACGTTCGTTCCCTTGGAGTCATTGATGTAAAGCACCCCATTTATCTCCGCTACAAACTCCATTCTGTGTTCAAGCCCAGAAAACTCCCTTAGGGTATCCGCTATCGCTTTTAATGATGCTCCAGCCTGATAAGCCATTCCAGAAGCGCAGAGAGCATTTTCAAGATTATGAGGCCCTTTTAACTTAATCTCACTCACATTTAGGACTTCCTCTTTCAAAACGAAGATCTTTCCATCTGCCACACCAGCCCCTTTGGAGGGTAAGCCATCCTTCCAAAAGAGGAACTTTTGAGGGATAAAGCTAAGGTCTCGAAGAAGTTCATCATTAGCATTCACCCATATACTATCTTCTTCTCTTTGATTAAGAGCAATGTTTAGCTTCGCCTTAAGATAGCTTTCCATATCTTTATGCCTGTCAAGATGATCTGGCGTTACGTTTAATATAGCTGAAATCCTGGGGCGAAAAGTCTCTATGGTTTCAAGCTGATAACTCGAAATCTCAAGGACATAACAATCTACATCTCTCTCTTCTAAGATAGCCCTAGAGAAAGGATAACCTATATTCCCAGCCAAAACAGATTTAATGCCAGAGTTCCTGAGAATAGAGTTAAGCAAACTCACTGTAGTGCTTTTCCCATTGGTTCCGGTTATAGCATAGATCGGAGCATTAGCGTACCAAAAAGCTATCTCTATCTCCCCATATATAGGGATGCCCCTCCTCTTAGCTTCCTCCAAAATCGGAATATCCAATGGGACACCAGGGCTAACCGCTATTAAGTCAGCATTTAAAACCTTACCGCTGTGCTCTCCAAACTCAAAGCTCACTCCTAATCTTTCAAGCTCCTTGGATGCTTCAACCTTATCCTTAGAGAGCTCGCTAACGAAAACTTTGGCTCCCTTAGCCCTTAATAGGTGTGCTAAACCAAGCCCACTTCGAGAAGCTCCTATTATGGAAACCCTTTTGCCTTCAACACACTTAATCAATCAGCATCACCCGATTTTATAAAGTATAACTCCAAAGAGGGATAAAATCCCCTCGATCAGCCAGAACAAGGCAACAACATTAGTTTCCTTCCAACCCTTTAGCTCAAAATGATGATGCAATGGGCTCATTAGAAAGACCCTCTTACCCCTCAATCTGTAGCTAGAAAGCTGAATTATCACGCTTAAAGTATCTATAAGGAAAATACCGCATATGAATGGAATGAGGATCTCTACCTTCAAGATCAAGCTCACAGCGGCCATAAAGCCACCTAAGAACATAGCTCCAGAATCCCCCATAAACATCTTAGCAGGATAACGATTATAATATAGAAAGCCCAAGAGAACCCCAATCATAATTATAAGCGCTCTTCCAACCTCCTCGTTACCTTGCCAAAGGGCTATAAGAAAAAGCGAAAAAGATGCTAGTATGGAACTTCCACAAGCCAATCCATCAAGCCCATCAGTTATGTTAACCGCGTTCATACACGCTACAAAGATAAAAGCAACAAATGAAAGGTATAGGATATCATGAAGGGAAAACCCTCGGAGAAAAGGAACCCATAGCCTACTATCGTATAAACTCATCCTCTTAAGAAAAAAAATGATAAGTAGGGAAACCCCAACTTGAGCTATGAGCTTGCCTTTCGTTCCCATTCCCTTAGTACCAACTCTAACCTTAGCTATATCATCTATCAAACCTATTAAGGAGGAAAGGAGTGAAGCCAAAGCTATGAAGGCAAGTTGCTTTGAAAGGTGGTTATAAAGAAGGACTAAGTTCAAGAAGAAGGATAAGGATATAGCTATACCCCCCATCGTCGGAGTTCCCTGCTTAAGGTAGTGACTTTTAGGCCCATAATCCTTTATGGGTTGCCAAAATTTAAACTTCCTCAGGATGAGTAAAACGATAAAGCCAATGATTAAAGAAGAAGCCAAGGATAAAAGCAAGGTCTCCTCCACCCTACACCCTCCTTAAAGTCGATGGCAAAGATCATAAACCCAATATATCTTTTATAACCTCAAAATCCGAGAAGTGCCTTGTCATTCCCCGAATCTCAAAATAATCCTCATGCCCTTTACCCGCCACAAGAACCACATCCCTTGGCGAGGCTTCCTTTATCGCTTTCTCTATCGCCTTTCTTCTATTCAAAANGATCTCATACCTTCCAGCCACTGCCTTACACCCCTCAGCTATCTGGTAAGCTATGTCCAAGGGGCTTTCCCATCGCGCATTATCCGAGGTTATAAAGACCTTATAGGACATAGATGCTGCTACCTTTCCCATGACAGGTCTATTATCTACATATCTATTACCTCCAAGCCCAAATATGCAAAAGATCCTTTCAGGATTCAACAACTTTATAGCGGATAGAACGTTCTTAAGCGCATTTGGAGTGTGAGCGTAATCTATGACAACTGTAGGAAATCCCGGCTTTCTAAATACCTCCATCCTCCCAGGAACTCTCCTTACAGCTTCTATACCCTCCTTAACGCTCTTAGGATCAATCTCCAATGCTATACCGCAGGATAGGGCAGCCAGGATGTTGTAGACATTAAATAAGCCTATCAGCGAGCTTTTTATCTCCAATAATCCCTTGGGAGTAATAACCTTCAGTTCAGTTCCAGCAAGATCCAACTTAACATCTTCCACTCTCACACTAGCCTTTGAATCGTTCAAACTATAGGAGATTACCGGGACGTTTGACCTTTCCAGAAAGAAACCATAATTTTCATCATCAGCGTTTAAAACAGCGGCTTTCTTTAACCTTTTAAAAAGCTTGGCCTTCGACTCCTTATAATTCTCGAAGCTTCCATGAAAATCAAGATGCTCAGGAGTAACGTTTGTTAATACACCTACACTGAAATCTATAGCATCAACTCTATGAAGGTCAAGGGAGTGGGACGAAACCTCCATAACTAAGGAATCGTTGCCCCACTTAACCCCCTCTTTAACGAACTCCATTATATCAGGCCCCTCAGGCGTGGTCCTTGATGCCGGTATAACCTTACCTCCAAAATGATATTCTACTGTTCCCAGCAACATGGGTTTATAGCCAGCCTTCTCCAAAATCGACCGTATTAAGAAGGTGGTGGTAGTTTTACCATCCGTCCCTGTTACACCAACGCACAAAAGCCCTTTCGTAGGTTCCCCATATACCCAAGAAGCGATAAAAGGCAAAACCTCTCTAACGGAACTTACCTTTATCTGAGTAAGGTCACAATCACAAAACCTCTCAACCAAAGCAGCCACAGCTCCTTTATTTTTGGCCTCATTGATGTAAAGATGCCCATCAGTAGAAAGACCTGGGATGCAAGCAAATATATATCCTGACCTAACCTTGCGAGAATCATAAGCCACTCCCAAAACTTCCTCATCGAGAGCCTCTCCCCTAAACTCCACTGGTGAACCAATCCTCTCAATGATATCTCTGACCTTCAATTTTCCACCCCCGCACCATAAAGATTAAGCAGGATCTGTCCAACTTCCGAAAATATGGGAGCTGCCACCTCTCCACCATAATATTCCCCACCCATAGGCGTGTCAATAACGATTAAAATAACCCATCGAGGGCTTTCAACCGGAAAGTATCCCAAGAAGAGGGATAAATACTCTCCCTTTCTATATCCTTCCTTTCCAGGAACCTGAGCCGTTCCCGTCTTTCCAGCAACTCTCACTCCTGGTATGGCAGCCTTTTTACCCGTACCCTTCTCGACAACGGATAAGAGCATATCCTCTACAAGCTTCGCAGTCTCAAAGGATATCACCCTTCTTATCTCCTTCCTAGAAACCCTGTATACCACTTTCCCATCGCTTCTAAGCTCACTAACAACATGGGGTCTAAGCAATACACCCTTATTCGCTATAACATTCATCGCACTAACAAGCTGGATTCCCGTCACTGAAATGCCCTGACCTATCGCTACAACGACCCTTCCCACCCCATACCACTGGTCAGGAGCCCTCAATATGCCTCTCTCCTCTCCCGGGAGATCTATGTTAGTGTGTTCTCCAAAGCCAAAGCCAAGAAAATACTTATATATCACCTCAGGCGACATCCTTAAAGCCAGGTTTATCATCCCCACATTGCAGGACTCACTCACCACGCCTGATAAGTCTAAGCTCCCATGAGCTTTAGTATCACCTATCTTTTTCCCCATATAGGTTATGGAACCTGGGCAGAAAAAGCTCATATTAGGATGGGCTACCCCCTCCTCGAGCGCAGCAGCTACAACAAAGGGCTTAATGACTGATCCAGGTTCAAAAACCCACGATATCGCAGCATTTCTATCCCGCGAAGGAGGATAAACGGCCATAGCCATTACCTCCGCCGTCTTAGAATCCAGAACTACAAGGCAACCTCCTTTTGCCTTGTTTTCTAAAACTTTCTTCTTTAAAAGCTCCTCACACAGGGCCTGAAGATTAATGTCAATGGTTAACACTATCTCCCTCCTAGATACTAAGACAGGTAGCTCAAGTTATTTTCTCATCGGGGATCGCTCCTCCTCCAGCATCCCTACCTTAAAAAAACCTCCTTCTTATCCCCTTTCAGGAAGTCCTCATATACGTACTCTATGCCAGCAAGCCCTTGGTCATCTATCCCTGTGAAGCCTAATATGTTAGAAGCAACCTCATCGTTTGGATAAAACCTTCNGTCCTCCTCCACGAAACCAAAGCATCTTAACTTCATTTCCCTAAATTTGCTTCTTATCTCCTCTGCACGTTCCTTTGGCAACTTTCTAATTATCCAAACAAAACGCTTACCTTCCCCTATTCTGTTTTCAAGTTCCTCTGGAGTCATAGATAAAATCTCAGAGACCTTCCTCAACTTATCTTTATCTAAGCCTTCCCCTCCTACAGGATAATAGTATATAGAGTAATTAGGAACGCTAAAAGCAAGCACCTTTCCCCGTCTGTCTAAAATCTCTCCCCTTCTCGGTGAAAAGGTAATCAAAGCGTTATGCTCTCTCCATGCATAGGATCTAAGCATCTCTGCCTCTAATACCTGAAGTGTGAAAATATGAGCCCCTACTATACCAAACAGAAAAAAGTGCACGATAAGAACAAAAGTACCTCTTTTTACTATCTTTTTATCGCTAACCATCACATAGCATTAAGGGGCCATAACTTTCATTAAGTTTTCCTTAAGTTCTATGAAAACCACTTCTCTCATAAAGTTAAAGCCATTCATCTGGGCATATTGACGTATCTTATCTATGGATGTCAGCTCGCCCAACTCCAAAAGAAGGTTCTGCCTCTCATTCAAGAGGGCTTCCATCTTCTTTTGCAGAGACTCAACCTCGTAACCGGCTTTGAGTCCAATAATTTGAAACAGGACAACAGCTATACCACTTATAGCTAAGACCAACAAAATTACCCCTATAAATCTCAAGGTCTATATTAACCTCCTTACGGCCCTAAGCTTTGCGCTTCTCGACCGCGGATTAGAGGCTATCTCCTCCTCCTTAGGACGCAAAGCACCTTTTACACACAACTCCGCTAAGCCNTTTTCGCTTAGCTCTCTAAAGTAACTTTTAACTATTCTATCCTCTAAGGAGTGATAGGATATAACGCAAATAACTCCTCCTATCTTAAGAAGAGCAAAGGCTCCCCTCCAGCCCATCCTTCAAAGATTCAAGCTCATCATTGACAGCAATCCTTAACGCTTGAAACACACGCCTTGCNGGATGTTTCCCCATTCTGCGTTGAAGAGGTTTGGGCAAGACCTCTCTAAGGATCCTAACTAAATCCAAAGTCCTCTCTATCCTCTGCTTTTTTCTTCTGTTTACTATAGCTTTAGCTATTATGTAAGCGTTCTTCTCCTCTCCATAAAGCTTAAAAATCCGTACAAGTTCCTCCAAGCTCAGTTCGTTTACAAGATCAACCGCTCTAAGCTCAGTATCATCACCCATTCTCATATCCAAAGGGCCGTCCTTAAGAAAGCTAAAGCCTCTCTCTTCATCCTCTATCTGAAGAGAAGACACCCCTAAGTCAAACAAAACACCATCTATTTCCATCACACCTAAAGATTCCAACAATTCCTTTATCTGCCTAAAGTTCGCTTTAAGAAGCTTAACGTTTTCTCCTTTTAAAACCTCAGAAGCCAACTTAAGAGCTTTCTCATCTCTATCTATACCTATGAGCTTCCCCTCTGGAGATATCCTCCGAAGGATGGCCATCGCATCGCCCCCCAAGCCCAACAGTGGCATCCACATATATACCACCTGGGGTGGGATTCAAAATCTCCAAGACTTCATCAAGCATAACTGGTATATGCATCAAGTGAAAATCTCCTCCGCAACTTCCTCAAACTTGGGAAGAGTATCGCTTTCATAAACCTCCCATCTATCCTTAGCCCATATCTCTATTCTATTTCCTACCCCTATTATCGCTACTTCCTTCTCTAACTTCGCATACTCGCGAAGGAGGGATGGAATCTGAATTCTACCCTGAGAATCGAGAGTGACAAGAGAAGCACCAGCCATAAGTAATCTCAAGAAGGCCCTTACCTCCTTTTTAGTGAAAGATAAGGAGGTAAAGCTACTCACCACCTTTTCCCATTCCTCCGTGGAAAACAGAAACAAACAACGATCTAATCCTCGGGTCAGAACTCCTTGATTCCCAAGGATACCCCTCATATCCGACGGGATAAAAACTCTCCCCTTATTATCCACATTAAAAAAATAAGTTCCTACAAAGGTTTTCACCACTTTCCACCACTTTCATCCACAAAGTTATCCACATGTGGGTAAAAAAATAGAGGCGGAAGCAACCCGTAAGCCGAGTTCTGTTTTAGGTAGCCATCTATCTGGGGAGTGGATCGCTCCACTCCTCAAGCGACCTACCCGAGGGAAGGGCGAGCAACCCTTTACCCCTCCTATTCGGTCTTGCTCCGGATGGGGTTTACCAAGCCTATCAGGTCACCCTGATAGCTGGTGGGCTCTTACCCCACCTTTTCACCCTTACCCCACATATGTGGGGCGGTCTGTTTTCTGTGGCACTTTCCTTGGGGTCACCCCCACTGGGTGTTACCCAGCATCCCGCTCTGTGGAGCTCGGACTTTCCTCGGGGAAGAGGGACCTTCCCCGCGGCTACCCAGTTGCTTCCACCTCTTCAAATTTCAAGGTTCTATTTTAAATAGTAGAGGCTAATCTACACCAAAACAAGGGACAGAAGCCCTTATCTCTAGGCTAACGTCCTATCCTCTTAGCTATGTCCCCCAAAACAAACCTTTGAACTTCTATTATCTTTTTTATCCCATCCCAAGCCATGTCAAGAAGCCTATTTAAGACATCACGAGAAAAGGTCTTATGCTCTGCAGTTCCTTGAACTTCAATGTATTCACCCTTATCGTTCATAACGACGTTAAGATCTACCTCCGCCTTAAAGTCCTCATCGAAGCAAAGGTCTAAAAAAACCTCCCCATCCACTATACCAACGCTAATTGCCGCAACGAAAGACGTCACAGGGAAATCCTCCAGTACCCCATCCTCATACATCTTATGTATAGCTTCAACCAGAGCAACGAAACCTCCGTTTATGGCAGCCGTTCTGGTTCCTCCATCAGCCTGAATAACATCACAATCTATCCATATGGTTCTCTCGCCAAGCTTGCCAAGGTCAACAGCAGCCCTTAAAGCTCTCCCGATCATCCTCTGAATCTCAAAGGATCGCCCCGCGGGTCTCCCCCTTGTCATAGAATCGCGAGGGGTTCTCTCTTTGGTAGCCCTAGGCAACATAGCATACTCAGCGGTTATCCAGCCTTGTCCAGATCCTTTCAAAAAAGGAGGAACCTTGTCTTCCACGCTCGCTGTGCATATCACTTGGGTTTTACCCATATCTACTCTTGCGGACCCTTCAGGGTAAATCAAGTAGCTTCTCTCTATTTTAATCGGTCTAAGTTGGTCTGGCCTCCTACCATCTATCCTAGTCATGATTAAAGCTCACTCCCTTGCCCTGAACTTCCATAAGGGCTCTATAGGCAAAGATATATCTATATGCCCCTTAAGCGTATTTACCACCTTACCATCTACTAAAATTTGAACCATCTTAAATTCCGGAAAACTCTTACAAATCGAGTTAACTATGCTATATATGGTCAAGAGCTCTGCATTGCTTCCACCAGGATGGTTTCTAATAATATCGCTTGAGAGATCCAAAAATAGCACACCCTTACCAATAAAGACGTGCTTAAGTTCGGTATCGCTAGGTATCACCTTAACCTTAGACTCTGAAAGCGCTTTAAAAAGCTCTTTAACCATCTCCTCAATACTTCCCTCCGATACCTCTCTGGTCTCCTCAACTAAATTTATGTATTGCTCATCTGGCAAATAAAGATGCAACCTCTTCTTAGCCACCTCAACTTTCTTATCCTCTGGAGGCTTCTTCTCCTCCACCTGAGATACAGGTTCTTCTTTTCCTAAAAAGAATTTTTGCTTCATTAAATAACCAAATAGGTGATATCCTCCCCATATAGCAAAGGCAACCACTAAAGCAGCAAGAATCACTCTCCCCCATAGTATTCTTCTCCTATACTTTCTCCTTTCCGATCTTCTCATATCTCCAATCCTCCCGCTACCTGATGGAAGAAAGATATCTATTTATACCATCAGCTATCAAGGTAGCCACCTTTCTCTGCCAAGAAGCGTCTCTTAAAAGCCTTTCCTCTCGAGGGTTACTAATGAAAGCGACCTCTATCAACACAGCCGGCATCATAGCGCCCCTCAGAACAAAGAAGGGAGCCTGGGCTATCCTTCTGACCGGTATCTCCAATCGCCCCCTCATAGCTCCATATATGCTCTCTGCTAATTTAGCGCTATCGTTTATCTTAGCGTTTTTCATCATATCTTCAAGGATACGAACAAGAACATCCGTCCTTTTCTTAACCTCTTCCTTATCTAAGCCTAACTCCATGTTCTCCCTCAACGCTACCGCCATGGCAGAAGAGTCGGTAGGTAACGCCATATAATAAACTTCGCTACCACTTGCTGAAGGGGAAAAGGCCGCATTACAATGAATGCTTATAAAAGCATCTGCTTTAAGTCGATTAGCTATTCGAGCCCTCTCCTCCAAAGGAATAGTAATATCTCTATCCCTCGTTAAAGCGACTCTATAACCTCTTTTAACCAGCTCGTCCCTAACGAGAAAAGATACGCTTAACGTAACATCCTTTTCCTTAGTCCCCATAGCTCCTATGGCTCCCGCATCCTCTCCACCATGCCCTGGATCTAGGACCACGAGAAACCTTCCCTTACCCCTAACCTGGGTTTCCTCTTTCTGTGGCATAGCCCCCTGAACCAACGGCTTTTGTTCTCCACTCACCGAAGGAGGCGAAACCACCGAAGGTATAGATGGCTGCCCTCTTCTAAGAACATCTATAACTACCCTAGGTGGTTGCTCAAGGGTAAAATCCCTATAAAGAGGGATTCCCTCTACCCCTATCCTCACCTTAGAATGGTCGTCCCCCGATAGCACCTCCACATCCTTCACAAGACCATCCCTTATTTTATAGGTCTCCTCCTTAGAAACCCTGGTTGATCTAAGATTAACAACTATATAACCTCCCTCCACTGTAACCTTATAGTCTGGAACCTTTGAAAGATCGATCACTATCCTAGTGTAATTGGTGGCAGAGTAGTAGCGAACGTTTGATAAAAGAATCGAGGAATCCGCTTGGGACGGAAGAATCGCTATAGGAGTAGCTGTAGAAGGCAATGTGGTTGATGCTGCCACCCCCTTCTGCCTTACCCGGCAACGCTGTCGTTGGTTTCATCCCTTCAGCAGGTAGCAATGAAGGTGCTTCCCCCACATAGAGAATGGATTTCTTAGGATCAAACTTTACGGAAGTATTTTCCAATACAAAGTTAAGTGGTATATATATCTTATTTCCAACAACCTTAGGAAAGTAATCAAGAAGCTTTATCTTTCCATCTACCAAAGCCGTGGGATTATTAACCTGAAGCTGAAATAGCTTTTTCTCTAGAGTAAAACTGAAGGACCCATTCTCCGGAGTGTACCTAAAGCTACCTCCTAACTGCCGAGCCAACTCTTCCGGAGATATATAAGTTATCCCATCGGAGAGGAGAATGGAAACGCTACCTTTTTTCTCTCCACCAACGAAGAGAGAAACCTCCTGAGCGAAGGCTAGAAAGAAAAACCTAAAAGCAACAAAAGAAGCAGAAGAAAACAGGTTTTATTTAACCTCAAGGAACTCACTCTCCTCCGATCATTACATCCTCAACCTTCATGGTCACTCCACCTGTGCTCCCAAAGAAGGTTAGATCATTGCCTACCTCGTTCACCCTACTGAAGAAATCAAGTAAGTTCCCAGCTATAGTAACTCCCTTAACTGGAAAAGCAAGTTCCCCTTTATCCACCCATATTCCAGAAACACCAAGAGAAAAATCACCAGATATGAGATTCACAGTGTGAAGCCCCATAACATCCATAACGTATAACCCTTCTTTTAGTATCCCTCAAAATCTCCTCAAAGCTCCTTGCACCTGGAAGAACGAAAAGATTGGTAACACCAACAGTAGGTATCGAAGCATACCCTCTAACAGCGTTTCCCGTCGTTTCAACGCCATCTTTAGAAGCGGTGTAAAGATTGTGAAGATAGGTTAGCAAAACTCCTCTATCTAAGAGGTCTTTTTCCTCCTCGTGGGGAAACCCTCTCCATCAAAGGGGGAACTCCCTACACCCCCATCTATTGTACCATCGTCGACCAAAGTTAAAACCTCTGATGCTATCTTCATACCCAGTTTCCCCACAAGCAAAGATTTCCCCTTTTGAACGCTTTCAGCCGAGGTTAAGGTGGAAAAGAGGGAGATAAAATCAGAAGTTACCTCAGGAGAGAGTATAAGAGAAGCCTTTCGGGTCCTAACACGCTTCCCACACAAAAGGCTAACTGCCTTATAGACAGCATTGGAAATAACTTCATCTGGGTTCAAATCCCTAAGAAACCTTTTTTCCTGAGCAAAATATCCGATCTCTCTCTCCTCACCTTTGGAGGATAAAACGACAAGAGCACAAGAAAAGAAAGTTCCCCTCTTCTTTAAAGCCATGCCAAGGGTATTCATCAGAGCTACCTCATACCATCCATCATCATATTCAGTCTTTCTAATCCTCTCGATTAAGGGATGAGCTCCCTTGGCTTTATTATAAAAATCNTTAACGAAATTAACTCTCTCAGACTCAGATAGAGAGAATATAGTATCATCGAAAATAGAAGGAGACGAATAAGCACCAAAGGGAATGGCTATCCTCCTATAGGGATCTGGAGAGGAGATGAGAAGCCTATTTATAGCCTCATCAGCTAAGCTTCTAAGCTCATTAAGATCGAACGTATTAGCGTGAGCAAATCCCATTCTCCCATCTTCATCCAAAACCCTTATCCCAACTCCCCCACCATTGGACCTTTCAAAATGCTCCAAGCCATCATCACTACAAAGACGACGGAAAAATCCTCACCCCAAATCGCGAAGACCTCACCCACATAAGGTCCCTTTGAGCTTATATACTTTAAAAGATCTTTCAGTAAATCAAGATCTATTCCCCTCTCCATGTAGATTCAACCACCTCTTTAATAGCTTTAGCCGCTTCAATAACATCCTCCTTTAAGACATCTTTATGAGTAACAAGCCTAACCCTTCTTTTAGAAACAACCCCTATCTTTATCCCTCTCTCCAAGAGTCTCTTTGCAAGTTCAGGGGCATCTATAGCACCAGGCAACAGCATAAAGTATACCATATTTGTACGCACAGCTACCGGCTCCACTATTATCCCCTTAACCTCAGAGAGCTCCTTCGCAAGCAGCTCAGCGTTTTCATGATCCTCTTTCAACCTATCGACCATTTTATTTAGAGCAACTATACCGCAAGCAGCGATAACGCCAGCTTGTCTCATTCCTCCACCAAGACGCTTTCTCATCTTGCGAGCTCTTTCTATGAAATCCCTTTTTCNTACAATAACGGATCCTATGGGGGCGGCTCAGCCCCTTAGAAAGGCAAAACATCAGAGCATCGACTCTTTCCACCATCTTCGCAGGAGAAACAGCTAAAGCGATACAGGCATTAAATATGCGAGCTCCATCAAGGTAAACTGGAATCCCGTACTTATCAGCTATGTTAGCGACCTCATCTATATATTCCTTCGATAAGGCTACTCCTCCAGCCCTATTATGGGTGTTTTCTAAAGTTATAAGNGCTGTTTTAGGAAAGTGTATGTTCTCTGATCTAATAGCACTCTCAAGCTCATCTAAGCTGAACATACCATTCTCATCGTTAAGGGGAAAGGCCTGAACTCCAGATAAGGCTGCCATGGCTCCAACCTCATAATTATAAATGTGGGAGTTTTTCCCAACTATAACTTCGTCCCCTCTCTGCGTATAGGTCATGATTGAAACCTGATTAGCCATCGTCCCAGAGACAACGAACAAAGCCGCTTCTTTATTAAATATAGAAGCAGCAAGCTCCTCAAGCTCATTTACCGTTGGGTCCTCTCTATAGACATCATCTCCAACTTTAGCTTTCATCATGGCTTCTCGCATCTCATCAGTAGGAAGTGTAACAGTATCACTTCTCAAATCTATAATTTTCATTTTTTAACCACCCCTTTCTCCCACTTGGATGGAAAATAATAGGTTCTCCTCCTAACCATGTACTCCTGATCCACAAAGCTATCTGGATAGTCATGAGGATATTTATAATCTGGTGATCCCGGATGAAGATGCTTAGGCACATCCTGAATCTCTCCTCCTCTCACATCTTCCAGCGCACTTTCTATGCCCCTATAGGCAGAATTGCTCTTGGGAGCTAANGCTACATACAAAGCTGCTTGCGCCAAGGGAATTCGCGCCTCCGGCATACCTATCCTCTCAACCGCCTCCATAGCCGAGGTAGCTACGACTAAAGCCATAGGATCAGCATTACCTACGTCCTCAGCTGCACATATCACTATCCTGCGGGCTATGAAACGAGGGTCCTCGCCTCCAGATATAAGCCGCGCCAACCAATAAAGAGTAGCATCAGGATCGCTTCCCCTCATACTCTTTATAAAAGCCGATATTATTCGATAATGCATATCGGCATCTCTATCATAAACTATATTTACGTCTGAAGCAAGCTCCACATCCTTCCTATCTATGGTTTTCTTATTATTTGATAGAGCTATAAAGAACGAGGCTTCCAATCTCTGCAACAAGGCTCGCGCATCCCCAGCGGAAAGTCTAACCAGAAGATCCAGAGCGTCTTCACTTAAAGATACACCTCGTCCCCCAAGCCCCCTTTCGTCCTCCATCGCCCTTAAAGCTATCTTTCTAAGATGATCAGGAGAAAGGGGCTCAAAGGTCAAGACTAAAACCCTCGAGATTATAGGGGCATTTATCTCATGAAAGGGGCTATGAATCGTGGTAGCTATAAGCGTTATATCTCCTCGCTCGAGATAAGGCATCAATATGTCTTGCTGTAACTTGTTGAAGTGATACATCTCATCCACAAACAAGATGGATTTAAACCCCATCTTCCTAACCGTCATAACCTTATCTATAGCATCCCTCAGCTCCTTAACCCCTGACGTTGCAGCGTTAAGCTCCAAAAGTTGAGCCTTCATCTCTTGTGCCAGNAGTCTCGCTACNAGGGTTTTCCCTACACCAGGAGGTCCATAGAAAACCATCGAGGGTAAAAACTTCTGCGAAACGAAAGCCTTAAGAACTTTAATGACTCGGTCCTGCCCTATCACTTCATCCAAACTCCTGGGCACCAACCTATAGGGAAGAGGCCTTTCCAAAAGGAAAACCACCTCTTTTAACAAAACTAAAAAACCCCGCGGTGCCGTATGCCTTAGGTTTTGAACCCAGTCCCATAAGGTGGGTGCCCCCTCCGTTACTTCCGCGCCGAAACGCTTCCATAACGGAAAGCGAGCTCCCTTTGGTTCTGGTGTTGGCTCAAAACCTTTCAACCTTACACACGAACACCGCAGGGATCAAGCCTATTTAAATTTTAGCACATATTTTGAAAAACTGCAAGTAAACTTAAGTTTTCTGTCTCGCCATAACAAACACGATTACTTTCTCAGCCACAGCAACTGCGACTAACGCTTTAACTATATCTATACCAACAAACGGTAAAACCCCTATTTGAAATGCCTTGAAGAAGTTTCCATTTAAAAATATCCCTAACCTAAACCATCCTAAGAGGTATATGAGCCCTACTCCGCTTAGAGCAACAAGGACTTTAAATAGGTAACCCCTCTTACCAAAACACAAATAGCTAACCAGAAAAGCGCTCAGAGGAAAAGCCCAAAGATAACCAGCTGTTGGACCGTAAAGATGGGCAAACCCTCCCTTAAACCCCGCAAAAACCGGGAAACCCAAAGCCCCAAGGAAGAGATAGAAAATCTGACTTAAAAGGGCCGACTTAGGATCAAGAAGCAGCCCAGAAAGTAAAACGAAGAGTACCTGAAGAGTAATCGGAACCTCCCCTATCGGGATAGAAACTTGCGCCCCTACAGCCGTAAGAGCAGCAAATAAAGCAACCTTCGTTAAGCGTTCCGACCTCGTCATACCTTAAGAAGTACCTCCTTTAACTTTCAAAAATTTTCTCTTTCCCACTTGAAGAACCCTTTCTTTGGTTAAATCTACAACATAGGATATATCTTCCACCCTAACACCGTCTATCCTAACCCCTCCTTGGGATACAAGCCTCTTAGCCTCGCTCTTACTCGGTGCTAATCCTCCTTCGACCAGAAGCTCTATCAGATCCTTGCTATCCTCTTTAAACAGCTTCAATGGTATCTCGCTTGGCGTCTCCTTCTTAGAAAATATCTTATTAAATTCCTCCTGAGCTTCCAAAGCATCCTTCTCAGAGTGATAGGTCTTAACGATATTAAAGGCTAACATCATCTTTAATTCCTTTGGATGTATCTTGCCCTCCTCAAGCCCTTTCCTAAAGCCCTCTATCTCCTCCATGGAAAAATCTGTACAAAAGCTACAAAATACTTCATCATCAAAGAATCAGGTATGGACATAAGCTTACCGAACATCTCTAAAGGTGGCTCATCTATGCCCACATAGTTACCCAGGCTTTTGCTCATTTTCTGAACGCCATCAAGTCCCTCTAAGATTGGCATCAGGATAGCAATCTGAGGCTCCTGACCGAAATATCTCTGAAGCTCCCTTACCAACCAAAAGGTTAAACTTCTGATCAGTCCCCCCAAGCTCAACGTCTGCCTCAAGAGCCACCGAATCATAGGCTTGAGCAACAGGGTAAAGGATCTCATGCAAACCTATAGGTCTTCCCTCGGAAAAGCGCTTCGCGAAATCTTCCCTCTCTAAGAACTGTGCAACGGTAAACCTCCCAGCGAGCTTAATTACGTCAGCGAAAGAAAGCTTCTCTAACCATTGACTGTTATAAGCAACTATGGTTTTCTCCGGATCGAGGACTTTAAAGAACTGCCTTTTATAGGTAGAAGCATTCCTCTCTATCTCCTCCTGACTTAACGGCTTTCTCATCTCCGACCTACCCGAAGGATCACCTATGCGTGCCGTAAAGTCTCCTATTAAGAAGACAACCTTATGACCAAGCTCCTGAAAGTGACGCATCTTTCTTAAAAGCACGGTGTGTCCCAGATGAAGATCAGGAGCCGTCGGATCAAATCCTGCTTTAACGACCAGAGGTCTACCTTTCTCAAGTTTCTTTTTTAGTCTCCTCTTCATTGATTATTTCGACCGTTCCCCTCTTTATTATCTTAATTTGTTCTTCGATGTTAAACAACCCTTCCACTCCCTTCAAAAAGAAGGTTACTTTCTATATTATACCATCTTCTTTGTCTCTCCCACATATAAACTCTATGGCCTTTTCCGCCGCGTTCTTTTCTGCCTCCTTCCTGCTTTTGCCATCTCCCACACTTAGAACACGCCCTCTAAAGGTAACCTTGACCTTAAAGATAGGTTCGTGATCTGGTCCCTCAACCGAGACCAACTCATATTTCGGAAGACCTCTATATTTACCTTGTAAGATTTCTTGCAATTCAGTTTTAGGGTCTTTCTTCTTGGTGCCGCATTCATCTAAATTAATTAAAAGGGAATCAAACCATGGTAGCAAAAACTCCTTAACCTTTTCTAATCCCCCGTCTAAATAGATGGCTCCTACCAACGCTTCGAAGGCGTTAGCTAAAGTAGAGTCTCTCTCCCTTATTCCCTGCTTCTCATCCCCTTCACCTAAAAGGAGAAAAGGCCCTATTCCTACCTTCCTAGCAAGATAGGATAGGGCCCCTCTGCTCACAATTCTAGACTTGATTACCGCAAGCTCTCCCTCACTTCTCTCAGGATATCTCCTTAGCAGATATTCAGTAGCGACAAGGCCTATAACAGCATCACCTAAGAACTCAAGCCTCTCATTGTGTATATTATTACCATGTTCGTGAGCGTAAGAAGGATGAGTCAACGCCTCTTTTATAAGATCACGATTTGAAAATTTGTAAGATATAAGCTTTTCGATCTCCTCTATCATACTTTCCTTAACACTAATACAGCATTGTGTCCTCCGAAACCAAAGGAGTTTTTAATGGCTACCCTAACCTTGGCCTCTCTAGCTTCATTAGGTACATAATCTAAATCACATTCCGGATCCGGAACCTCATAGTTTATCGTAGGGTGAACAACCCCCTCATGTAGAGCCAGTAAAGTAGCTACAACCTCCACTGAAGCAGCCGCTCCCAAGAGGTGACCTATCATAGACTTAGTAGAGCTTACTGGTATCTTATAAGCTCTATCCCCAAAAACACGCTTTATTGCCAATGTTTCTGTCTTGTCGTTCAATGGAGTGGAAGTTCCATGAGCGTTTATATAATCTACATCATCAGGAGATATCCCAGCTTTCTCTAAGGCTCTCATCATCGCTTTAGCAGCCCCTTCTCCATCAGGAGGTGGAGCAGTTATGTGATAAGCGTCGCAGTTAGCCGCATACCCGATTATCTCAGCGTATATCCTCGCACCTCTCGCCTTAGCTCTCTCCATCTCCTCCAGAACGATCACCCCTGCGCCCTCACCCATGACAAAACCATCCCTCAGTTTATCGAAGGGGCGAGAGGCCTTAGCGGGCTCATCGTTTCTCGTAGAAAGAGCTTTCATCGCACAAAATCCGGCTAACCCAATGGGGGTAACGGCCGCCTCAGCTCCTCCTGCTAGCATAACATCAGCATCTCCCCTGCGAATTATCTCATAAGCTTCCCCGATAGAGTGGGCAGCCGCAGCGCAAGCGCTTACAACAGCGTAGTTAGGCCCCTTCGCGTTATACTTTATAGCAACGTATGCTCCACTCATATTGACTATCATCATAGGTATGAAGAAGGGGCTTATCTTAGATGGCCCCTTCTCCAGGAGAACTTTAATCTGCTCAAAGGAGGTTATTATACCGCCTTGCCCACTGCCTATGCANACTCCAAACCTATCGGGGTTCAGCTCTTCAAGGTTAAGCCCAGCATCCCTAATCGCCAACTCAGAAGCAACATAGGCAAATTGGATAACCCTATCTAAGCGCTTAAGATCCTTTTTGTCTATGTAGGGAGAGGGGTCGAAGTTCCTAACCTCTCCCGCTATCTGAGAATCAAAACCAGTAGGATCAAAGGAACTTATCCTATCTATACCATTTCTCCCCTCCTTGAGAGCTTGCCAAAACTCTTCTCTTCCCATCCCTATTGGTGAAACAACACCTGCTCCTGTTATGACAACCCTACGCAAGTAGTTCACCTCTCTATTCCTCTATACCTAGCTTGTTCTTAATATACTCAACTGCAGCCCCTACCGTCGTTAACTTCTCCGCATCTTCATCAGGAATCTCGATATCGAACTCCTCTTCTATAGCCATTATCAGCTCCACAATGTCAAGNGAATCTGCTCCGAGGTCATCGATGAAGGAAGCTTCTGGCGTTATCTCCGACTCCTCTACCCCAAGCTTCTCTACGACTATGTTTTTAAGCCTCTCGAGGATATCTTCCACCATGTTCACCCCCCTTCTTACATTACCATTCCTCCATCAACATTTATAACTTGCCCCGTTATATAACTCGCTTCTTCCGAAGCGAGAAAAGCCACAAGTTTAGCGACATCCTCAGGTTTACCAGCCCGCCTCAAAGCAGTTTGCTCTAAAAAGCGTTCCTTCATCTCCGCAGGTAGAGACATCGTCATATCCGTTTCAATGAAACCCGGTGCAACCGCATTCACAGTGATACCCCTTACCCCAACCTCCTTAGCCAGCGCCTTGGTAAAACCTATAACCCCCGCCTTAGCAGCCGCGTAATTCGTTTGCCCTACGTTTCCAACTTCCCCTATGATCGAAGTTATATTTATTATTCTACCCCAACGCTTTTTAAGCATTCCCTTTATAGCCTCACGAGAACAAAGAAAGACACCTGTCAAATCCACATCTATGACCTCCATCCAATCCGAAAGCTTCATCCTTAAAAGGAGGTTATCCTTCACTATACCAGCATTGTTAACTAAGATATCAACGTCACCAAACTTAGAGGAAATCTCATCAAACATGGCCTTAACCTCGGTCTCTGAGGACACATTAGCTTTAATTGCTATGGCAGAACCCTTTTGCTCCAAGATCAGCCTAACGACCTCCTCTGCCAACTCTTTACTCCTCGCGTAATTAACCGCAACCTTAGCCCCTCTCTGAGCAAGCTCTATAGCTATAGCCCTTCCTATACCTCGAGACCCTCCCGTAACGAGGGCCACTTTGCCAAGCAAACTCATTTTAAATAACCCCCTTCAGAAAATCAAGCGTTTCCTTAAGCGTTTTTTCATCCTCCACCCTAAGTAACTTCACATCCTTATCTGTTGACCTTATCAGCCCAGAGAGAACTTTACCCGGACCAACCTCTATAAATGCCTTAACCCCCTCTTCTATCATCTTCAAGACTGAATCAACCCATCTTACCGGAGAGAAGGTCTGGTCCCTCAGCTTAACCTTTATATCCTCAGCCCTATAGGTAGGAAGGGCATCTACATTAGCAACTATGGGTATCTGAGCATCCTTAAATTGGATCTTCTTAAACTCCTCAAAAAGCTTATCTCCAACCTCCTTCATAAGGCTACAATGAAAGGGAGCGCTCACATTAAGCTCTACCACTTTCTTAGCCCCTCGCTCCTTAGCAATACTTAAAGCTCTCTGAACAGCGGATCGATGTCCTGAAACGACAATCTGCGTTGGAGAGTTTATATTAGCACAAGTTAAAACCTCGCCCAAAGCAGCCTCTGAACATATCCTCTCAACTTCCTCGACGGTTAAACCCATTATAGCCCCCATCGCTCCAACGCCAAGTGGAACCGCCTCCTGCATCCACTCTCCCCTTTTACGAACCAGCTTAAGACCCGAGGCAAAATCTATCACGGAAGAAGCCACAAGAGCGGTATATTCACCCAAGCTGTGCCCTGCCAAGAACGCTGGGCTCATACTAGGCTCTAACTCCCTAAGCAGCCTCCAGAAAGCTATAGAAACAGCCATAATGGCTGGCTGAGTATTATAGGTTTTGGTCAACTCCTCCTCTGGTCCCGCAAAACAGAGCCTTTTAATGGGCAAGCCAAGTATCTCATCTGCCTCACTTAAGGTCTTATCGACTATATCATATTTCTCAGCAAGTTCCTTCCCCATGCCCACATACTGAGAGGCTTGACCAGGAAAAACTATAGCATACTTCACGAAACCTCACCCCTTAGGTAAGTCACCGATAGTTTTTTTAACACTTCATAAGCCTCGCTCATAATATCCTCTATTATCTTCTTAGCTGGCTTTATATCCTTTATCAAACCTGCTATTTGTCCAGCCATGACTGAGCCCCATTCTACATCCCCATCCACAACCGCTGCTCTGAGCTTACCTATACCGAGCTTCTCAAACTCCTCTATAGGAGCCCTCTCCTCCTCAAGCCTTTCAAACTCCCTAGTTAACTTGTTTCTTAGACACCTGACAGGATGACCAGTTATGCGAGCTGTAACCACCGTATCTCTATCGCCAGCGTTTATTATCTTCTCCTTATACCTTATGTGAGCTGGGCTCTCTTGAGCGCATACGAACCTCGTACCCATTTGAACCCCTTCCGCTCCCAAGGCCAAAGCCGCAACGAACCCTCTCCCATCTGCTATTCCCCCAGCTGCTATGACCGGAATTTTAACGGCATCTACAACTTGTGGTAAAAGAGCCATGGTAGTCAACTCTCCGATGTGCCCTCCAGACTCCATCCCCTCTGCGACCACAGCGTCTGCCCCCTGCTTTTCCACCCTCTTAGCATGAGCCACGCTCGCTATAACTGGTATAACTTTCGTTCCAAGAGGCTTCAAAGCATCTATCACTTTCTGAGGACTACCTGCTCCAGTGGTAACTACAGGGACCTTCTCCCTCTTAAGGAGCTCGATCACATCATCCACAAAGGGAGAAAGTAGCATGACGTTAACCCCAAAGGGCTTATCTGTAAGCTCCCTCACCCTCCTTATCTCCCCCTCTAGCCAATCGGGTGGCGCATTTCCTGCCCCTATTATTCCCAAACCGCCAGCGTTAGAAACGGCTGCAGCAAGCTCAGCGTTAGCAACCCAAGCCATTCCTCCCTGTATTATGGGGTACTCTATTCCCAACATCTCAGTTATACGAGTTTTAAACTTAACTACCATTCCAATATCACCCCTCCATAGGTCATACCCGAACCAAAACTAACCAACATCAGCTTGTCTCCCTTCTTTATCCTCCCATCCTTAACGGCCTCATCAAGCGCTATGAATATAGTTGCTGCAGAAGTATTACCATACTTATCAAGATTTACTATCGCTTTACTCTTATCAACACCAAATCTCTCCAAAATCGCATCTATTATCCTTATGTTCGCCTGATGGAATATGTACCAATCTATATCACTTGGAGACATGTTGTTTCTCTCAAGCATAGTTTTCATAAAAGGAGGTATGACTCTAACAACATATTTAAAGACTTCATTCCCTTTCATATGAACCGTGTGAAGTTTTTTTCTAACGGTCTCCTCCGTAGCCGGCATAGCAGCTAACCCCGCAGGAAGCTCTATGTAATCAGCCTTCGTCCCGTCAGATTTAAGGTCAAAATCTAAGATCCCACCGGAATTAACCAAGCTCATAACTATGGCACCCGCACCATCTCCAAAGAGAACACAGGTATTTCTATCCTCCCAATTTAAGATGCGAGAAAGGGTTTCAACCCCTATAACGAGAACGTTTTTCCATCTTCCTCCCTTTATACCTGGTTCTACCAAACCCATAGCGTAAACTGGACTAGTGCACCCAGCTTGAAGATCAAAGGCTCCCGCCTGAGAGGCTCCGAGCATCGCCTGAACTCTACAAGCAGGTAGGGGGGAAAAGGGTGTCTGGCGAGTTAGTAGCAACCACTATGAGATCTATATCCTCTGCCGACAGTTGAGCATCCTTTAAAGCCAGTTTGGCAGCCTCATAAGCCATATGGGAGGAGCAAATACCCGGAGGGGCTATTCTTCTTTCCTTTATACCAGTTCTGGTCGTTATCCATTCATCGGAAGTATCAACCATCTTCTCAAGGTCAACGTTCGTTAGGATCTTCTCCGGAAGATAAGAACCAACTCCTATAACCCCAACACGATTCAAGGCCTCTCACCACCTTCGAACTTTCTCTTTATCTTTTCAAGGCCATCCTGCAATACAAACTCCCTTGCAACCTTGATGGCGTTAAAAATCGCCCTCGCCTTTGATCTCCCATGAGCTACAATGACCACGCCATTAACCCCTAAAAGTGGAGTGCCACCATAAGCCTCGTAATCNAACTCCTGCCAGAGCTCCTTAAGCATGGGGAGCATAAAGAGGATACCTATGCGAGGAAGAAGCCTTTTGCCTATCTCCTCCTGCAAAAGTTTGTAAACAGCCTCAGCAACCCCCTCTATGAACTTAAGCATCACATTACCCACAAAACCATCGCAAACAACCACATCAGCCATACCAAAAGGTATATCTTTACCCTCAACGTTACCAATGAAATTTATCTTACTTGAGGCCTCAAGAAGCTCATAAGCCTCCTTTATAACTTCATCCCCCTTCCCCCTCTCCTCCCCAACCGTCAGCAACCCAACCCTAGGCTTATCAATGTTAAGTATCGCAGACATGTAAACGCTCCCCATAATAGCAAATTGATAGAGGTTCCTCGGCTTGCAACCAACGGTAGCCCCGACATCTATCAAAAGAGCTCTCCCTTTAAGCGTGGGAATAGCAACTCCAAGGGCAGGTCTATCTATCCCCTCAAGCCTTCCAAGGGTTAAAAGCGAAGCAGCGACAACGGCACCTGTATTCCCCGCANNAACGAAAGCGCTAACTTCCCCTCCCTTCCAAAAGCTTCATAGACTCCAAAATAGATGAGCGCTTCTTCTTCCTTATAGCATCCACAGGAGTTTCTCCCATCTCTATGCTTTCGGGAGCATGATATACAGAGACGCCCCTTGTCTCCTCTAACCCTAGACGCCTAATGGTATCCTTTATTAGAACTTCGTCTCCTACAAGGACTATTTCCTCTTCCAACTCTTTAGCAGCCATAAAAGCACCTTTGATGATCTCTTCAGGAGCGTAATCTCCACCCATAGCATCAAGAGCTATTCTCATCTCCTTTAACCCCCTTTCCCTAAGGAAACAACGATAAAGTGCCCAACGAAAACCTCTACATCATTAACATAGGAGTGAACTGATATCAGGAACTTATTACCCTTCCTATTAGCCACCCTACTCCGCGCAACTATTTTATCACCAACCCTAACCGGGTGCTTAAAACTGACCCTCGCTCTACCAATACAAAACTTCTTCAGAACCAATTAAGGCCATCGCAAGTGAGCTGGCCTGAGCGAAGGTATAAATTTCCCTAATTATATTGCTCCCTTTAAAGGCCATCTCTTGTGTCGTCTCAAGAACAGATATTCCACTTTCGTTTATCTTAAGCTCTATAAGCTCACCTGTCATCTCCTCTGGGGAAAGGGATCGAAGCATACTTCTCGCGCGCTCAGCCATCTCTCTCATCCGTTCCCTAACCTCAGGAATACCTAACCTTGCTCTATCAAAACGAATTGTAGAAACGACTAACCTTCAACATTTCCGCAAGATCCTCATCGGTAAGCAATGGGTTACTCTCAACGAGTTTTCTTAAGCTGTTTTCCCTCTCTATTCTCTTGAGCCTCCTTAACGCTCGGGGGAGATTGCCTCTCCAAATCAGAACACCTCATAACACTTAGTCTTAATAGCTACTCACAAATTATATCAGGCGTTGGACTCACTTTTCAAGCCCTCAATGACAATTTTCAAATCAGGGGTAGATCATTCTAAAATGATACGGATATAATATAGAATGTATAGGAGACTTTTATTATAACAAAAAGGGGGTGTTCATGTTATGCATCATAAGAGATGGTTCATGCCCCTTCTTGTTGCACTAATATTAATAAGTGTTTGCAGTATGGCAGAAGCAACCATATTCATCAGGATAACCACTGCAACAACGGGAGGAACCTATTACCCTGTAGGTGTAGGTATGGCTACACTATGGACTGAAAAGCTCAAGGGGGAAGGAATANAGGCCAGAGCTATGTCCTCGGCAGGATGGGTAGAGAACGTAGATATAATGAGAAAGCATGAAGCAGAGATAGGAATAATGCAAGGATTAGCACAAGTTCTAGCCTGGGAAGGAAAGGATATCTTCCAAGGTAATCCCTACAAAGAAATGCGATCCATGTTCTCCGTATGGCCTAATGTAGACCACTTCGTTCTAGTAAAAGATAAAGTTAAAACGGGCACGGTAACTGACATAAAGGGTACGCGCTTCTGCCCAGGAGCAACGGGAAGCGGAACCCTACTATCCACCAAGTATATAATGGAAGCTATTGGAATAACCTTTAAGGATATCCAACCTGAGTTCATAGGATATAGTGAAGCCGCAAGGGCTATAATGGATGGAAGACTTGATGGAGCCTCCTTAATCGCAGGACCACCAGTCTCCGCAGTAACTGAGCTCCTAGCTGCTCCAGGAGGACCAAAGGTTAAGATACTTGAGTTTACCGATGAACAGCTTAAGAAAGTTCAAGAGGTTCTACCCTTCTACTTCCGCTACATTATAGAGCCCGGGGTTTATCCAAATCAGAACGAACCAATAAAGACCATAGCTCAGCCTAATTGGATCGCCGTAAGACAAGATCTCCCTGCAGATGTGGTTTACAAGCTTACAAAGACCATCTGGGAGAATCTAGATTACATGGTAAAGGTCCACAAGGCTTGTAAAGCTATGAAATTAGAGAAAGCTTTAGATGGGCTTACCGTTCCCCTCCACCCGGGAGCTTACAGATACTACAAAGAAAAAGGCTTAAATATACCAGAACATCTTATCCCTCCAGAAGAAAAGAAGTGAAGGAATAGAAAGATAACATAGGGAGGATGAACCACGCTCTTTATGGTTCATCCTCCCTTTAAATTTTAAGAGCTATTTCAAGGAGGGGTTAAGCGTGAGAAGGCGCCTTTCGGGGAAGTATAAGATATGGGTGAGCCTTATCGCTATAGCCTTTTCTCTATTCGAGCTCTGGGTTAACAGCTTTGGGATGATGCTAGATATAAAGAGAAATGCCCTTCACCTAGGATTTCTATTGAGCTTGGCCTTCCTCTTATACCCGGCTACGAAGAAATCAAGTTTGGAAAAACCAAGCCCTTTGGATATAGCTCTATCCCTATTAGGAATGATTGCTGGTTTATACGTACTGCTTTTTTACGATGACCTATTCACAAGAGCAGGCGTAGCCATAACTAGAGATTACATACTCGCTATAATTTGCATAATCTTGCTTTTAGAGGCATCAAGGAGAAGCATAGGGTGGGTCGTTTCTTAGGCCTAGTTATATTCTTTCTGTTTTACGTCAATCTATGGTAATATTTTCCCGGGAATACTTAAACATCCTGGCGTAAGCTGGACGAGAACGCTCTATAGAATGTACCTTACCTACGAGGGGATCTTCGGCGTTACCCTATCAGTATCATCAACGTTTATATATCTCTTTATCCTATTCAGCGCATTCTTGGAGGTATGCGGAGCTGGAGAGTTCTTTAACGATCTGGCATTAGCCCTGGCTGGTTCCAAAAGAGGTGGACCGGCCTTCGTAGCAGTGATAGCGAGCGCCCTCATGGGGACCTTAAGCGGAAGTGCAGTCGCTAACGTAGCTACCACGGGAAGCTTTACCATCCCACTTATGAAAAGGGTAGGATACAAGCCACACTTCGCCGGAGCGGTTGAAGCCGCAGCTTCAACAGGAGGACAGATAATGCCTCCTATAATGGGGGCAGCTGCCTTTTTAATGGCCTCTTTTCTCCAGATATCCTACGTTAAGATAATGATTGCTGCAATAATACCTGCTATTCTATACTATTTCGCTATAGCTGCAAACATCTATCTTGAAGCTCGAAAGCTTAGTCTAAGGGGCCTTCCAAAGGAAGAGTTACCATCCTTAAAGGAAGTTCTAATAAAGAAAGGGTATATGATGGCCCCACTAATAGTGATAATGTATCTACTCCTCACGGGGAGAAGTCCTCTTATGGCGGGTTTTGGAGGTATAATAACGACCATACTGGTAAGTTATATAAGGAGGGAAACGAGGCTAACTTTAAGAAAGCTCTTAAAAGCCTTCGAGGAAAGCGCTTACTCCATACTACAAGTAGGAATAGCTTGCGCAGCTTGCGGAATAATAGTCGGAGTCGCAGCAGTAACGGGAATAGGCTCTGTAATAGCCTACAGCGTAATCCAAATTTCGGGCAACGTTCCCTTGATCGCCTTATTCATGATAATGGCAACCTGCATAATATTAAGCATGGGGTTACCCTCAACGGCATTATACATAATTGTGGCAACGGTTGCAGCACCCTCCCTGATAAAGATGGGCATCTTACCTTTAGCAGCACACTTTTTCGTCTTCTATTTCGGTTGCCTCTCAAACTTAACTCCTCCTGTCGCACTAGCATCTTACACAGCCGCAGGCTTAGCAGGTTCGAATCCTACTAAAACCGCCCTCGCAGGATTAAGGTTAACGCTATCGAGCTTCATAATCCCCTTCATATATACCTTCAATCCAATGTTGTTAGCTCAAAACATTTCTCTCCTTCCCTTACTTCAACAGATTGGAGAATGCATAGTAGGGATAATCGCTTTAGCCATAGGAACTACGGGATACCTTTGGGGAGAAATCAGGACATGGGAAAGGGTTCTTTTCATAATATCAGGGATTCTTTTTCTAATCCCATTGAAGATGTCCTCAATCTATGGTATAGTTCTCTTTAGCTTGCTTATAATTAAGGAGTTATGGAGACGTTAAGAGCTGTAAATGTATCTAAAAGCTATGGAAAGCTACAGGTCCTCAAGGGGATAAACCTTTCCGTAAAGAAGGGGGAGGTTCTCTCGATAATAGGGCCAAGCGGCTCAGGAAAGAGTACTCTCCTAAGGTGCCTTTGCGGTTTGGAGAGCATAGACTCAGGCGAAATATACATAAACGATGAGCCTCTAATAGCAGACAGGTTCAGTCATAGGCATTTAGCAACTAAGATAGGCATGATATTTCAGAGCTTCAACCTATTCCCCCATATGACCTCTCTTGAAAACGTAATGCTCGCCCCAATGAAGGTTAAGGGGTTAAGCAAGAGGAAAGCGGAAAAATTAGCTAAGGAGCTATTAATTAGGGTTGGGCTTGGAGATAAGATTAACTATCGCCCATCACAGCTTTCTGGAGGACAACAGCAAAGGGTCGCCATAGCCAGAGCACTAGCTATGCAACCAGATATAATGCTTTTTGACGAGCCGACCTCCGCCTTAGACCCTGAGCTCGTCGGCGAGGTCCTAGAAGTCATAGCACAGCTCGCTAAGGAAGGTATGACAATGATAATAGTAACCCATGAGATGCTTTTCGCAAAAGAAATATCCAACAGGGTGATATTTATGGATGAAGGG
>Ga0065718_1000297_pt1 | contig 41573 bp, 68 predicted proteins | sample GBSCel77sediment_2_FD_59105 | JGI IMG/M metagenome (GOLD analysis project Ga0065718, IMG submission 59105) | Hot spring sediment microbial communities from Great Boiling Spring, Nevada - cellulolytic enrichment CS 77C v3 (version 3) | ecosystem: Environmental > Aquatic > Thermal springs > Hot...
AAGCATTGAAGAAAGGATATGTAGAAAAGCTTCTTAAGGCAGGTGCAGTTTTTCGTACCCCAGGTTGTGGACCATGCTTAGGAGCTCATGAGGGGGTTTTAGCCTCCGGTGAAAGGTGCATTTCCACCTCTAGCAGAAATTTTCCTGGTAGGATGGGTAGCCCTGATGCCCAGATATATCTTTCTTCTCCATTAGTTGCTGCCTACTCTGCTATTTATGGTAGGATAACTAATCCCTTGCACTTTATATAATTTTAGGAGGATGATCAGGTATGGATGTTATAGAAGGTATAGCCTTCGTTTTTGGTGATAATGTGGACACAGATCAGATTTACCCTGGAAGATACTTGGATTTGTCTGATCATAGAGAGATAGCGTTACATGCTATGGAGGGGATTGATCCAGATTTTGTCAAAAAAGTTTCTCAGTTGGTTGAGATAGGGCCTGTTGTAGTGGCTGGGAGAAACTTCGGTTGTGGTTCATCAAGAGAACATGCAGTCATTGCTCTTAAAGAGATAGGAGTAAGGGCTATCGTTGCCAAATCCTTTGGAAGGATATTTTACAGAAATGCATTGAATCAAGGGTTGCTCCTTTTAGATGTGCCTGAACTTAAGCTTAACGAGATAAGGGGTGGTGCGAAGGTTTCAATCTTTCTTAGGGAAGGGAGTTTGTTTTTCGTATGGAATTTTAAGCTTTCGCTTTAAAGTTCCTAGTGAAAGCTTTCTGAGATTGATTGAGGAAGGAGGAGTCATATCTTATATTAAAAAGTATGGCAAGTTGGAATTTTGAGAAAGGCTAAAGTGTATATTTGCTGCTTTAGTTTAGTTTTATCTTGCTTTGTGTAGGAAAGTTGGACTAATATTTTTGTAATTGACAAAGTTTTAATAATGAGTTATTATAATAAAAGGAGGGAACGAAAGTGAATAAGATAACTAGAGAGGATGCTCTAAAGCTCGTAGAAAAGTATGTTTCTGATATCAATATGAAGAAGCACCTTTTAGCGGCTGAATCTGTTATGAGAGCCTTAGCTAAGAGGTTTGGTGAGGATGAAGATAAGTGGGGTTTAACTGGTTTACTTCATGATGTGGATTATTTGGAGACGAAGTCAGATTTTAGAAGGCATGGCTATAGAAGTGTTGAAATAATAAAGAACGAGGGGTATGACCTTCCTGAGGATATGGCCCGTGCAATAATAGCTCACGCCTGTCATCCAGAGTTGCTACCCCAGACCCTGTTGGACAAGGCCTTGTATGCCGTAGATCCTCTTACAGGGCTTATAGTTGCAGCAGCATTAATACATCCTACCAAAAAGTTAAGCTCGATAGACACTAGCTTTATTCTGAAAAGATTTAAGGAGAAGAGGTTTGCGGCTGGTGCGAATAGAGAGCAGATAAAAAGCTGTGAGAGTTTTGGGATAACCCTAGAGGAGTTTATAGATATTGGTTTTAAAGCGATGCTTAATATATCAAAGGAGTTGGGATTATGAGACTTGACGTAACTGTTTTAGTTGAAAATAAGGTCGATAGATTGCCCTATGGAGCCATCGGTAAGCATGGTTTGTCTATCCTTTTGGAGACAGAAGACGGCTTTAAGATCCTTTACGATACTGGGCCTCAATGGGAAGCTCTCGTCCATAATGCTCTTCTTTTGGGTAAAAGCTTGAAGGACATCGATGCAATAGTTGTATCTCATGGTCACCACGATCACGGAAATGATCTAATTCCCATTTTGGATTATATAGGCAGAGATGGAATACCAATATTTATTCATCCCTTAGCTTTCAATCGGAAGGCTGATATAAAGATGAACTCTGATNAGAAAGACCTGCTTGATATGAAGGTTGATTTAAGGCTCTCTTATACTCCTTTACTCGTCTATAAGGGTATTTGGTTTTCTGGGAGCGTTCCCCGAAGAGATGGAAATCCTGTGCATCCAGTTAGGAACGATAAGGGCGAAGTTATTGACGAGGTATTGGATGATACATCCTTATATATTTTAGGAGAAAAAGGGATAATAATATTAACAGGCTGTGGGCATAGTGGTGTCATAAATATTATTGAGCATGCCAAGGAAGTTCTTGGGGTTGATCGAGTTTATGCGATAATAGGAGGCTTTCATGGTATCGGGCAACCTAAAGGGTACTTGGAAAGGACTGTGTCCTTTCTAGCAAGTGAGGAAGCCGAGATTTTAGGACCATGTCATTGTTCAGGGCCTTTGGTTCATTCCCTTTCCCAATTTCCGGGTTTTATAGATGTAAGGGTGGGAACATCCATAAGCTTTGAATTGTAAGTCTGAGGGATCATGGTTTGGATGGTAAGATTCATAGTAGCATTTATTGCAATTTTAAGCTTTATTTCATCAGCGTTTGGAGGGAAGGTTTATCTTTCGCTCCTTACGGGAAACCCCGGGGGAACCTATTATCCTATAGGTAACGCTATAGCCGGTTTGATTAACAAGTACGTTCCAGAAGTTTACGTTATAGTTGAAACAGGAAATGCATCAGTTTCTAACTGTACCTTGGTAGGTAGTGGGGAAGCTGAAATGGCTTTTGCTCAAAATGATGTCGTTAATTGGGCTTATACGGGCGCCTTTATCTTTAGTAAGCCTTTTGCTAACATTAGGGTTTTAGCTTCCCTTTATCCAGAGGCCTTTCATTTTGTAACCCTAAAGTCCTCAGGGATTAAAGATATTTATGGCTTGAAGGGGAAAAGAGTAGCAGTTGGTGAGGTGGGAAGTGGAACTGAGATAAATGCTAGGCTTATCCTTGAAGAGGCTGGCTTATCGTACAAGGATATAGACGTTAACTACCTGGAATATAGTGTTGCTATTCAGAGGATGAAGGAAGGCAAAATCGACGCATTTTTTTATACTGTGGGTTATCCAGCTGTGGTAATCGAAGAGCTAGCTTCAACAAAGGAGATTAGCATTCTTTCTCTAAGTGAGGATCTTATAAAGAAGATAGGTAAAAAGTACCCTTGGCTTAGCAGGCATGTTATTCCAGCGAAGACTTATAAGTGGCAAGAAGAAAACATTTTAACTATTTCAGTGATGGCTTTGTGGATTGGAGCTTCTTCCATTCCAGAGGATATAGCTTATAAGATGGTTAAAGGATGCTTCACTCATATAAATGAAACTTATTTCTTTCATCCTAAGATGAGACTTATAACTCTTGATACTGCTCTTGAGGGTGTGACTACTCCCTTACATGATGGAGCTAAGAGCTTTTATAAGGAAAAGGGATTACTTAAATAGGCTTTATCTTTTAATTATTGTCGGATTTTTGTTAGTTTGTGTGGAGAGGTTTTCTTGGGGGTGGGAGGGGGGATGTGTTTCTTTTATAGTTTTATCTGGAGATGGGAAAAGGCTTCTTGTTCCTAGTGAGGGAGTGGGGAAAGTCATAGTTTTCAAGTTTATCCATTCTTATAATCTTGCTTGGGTTGAGGATTACCTGCTCTTGTTTAAAGGTTGTTTGTATGTAGTTAAGAGTGGAGCTTTTGGAGAGGATGTGAGGATTAAGGAAAGGGAAAAAGGGAAGACTGATCTGGGTTTAGATCTTGGCTTATTATCTTGCGGATCCCTTGATAGGTTACCTGATCCTTTATATATAAGGGTAAGTTCAAAATATGAAACTACCCTTTTAGTTCATGGTGTTGTTTACAGGTTGTTTGAAATATTTGGAGATGGGTCTGTAGTTAAACTTAGCGTCAGCAGAAGGGGTGATTAGATGTATAGGATCTTAAAGTGTTAGTAGTTAAAGGTGGTGGGAGAGGTGAAAAATTCTCTCAACGAAATAAGAAAGATAGTAGAAGCTCATCTGGGAGAAAAGGTAAAGGTAAGAGCTAATAAAGGGAGAAAAAGGGTTGAAGAGAAATATGGGATAATAGAGGAGACTTATCCATGTCTTTTCACTATTAAAGTTATAGAGGCGGGGCATAAGGTTTCCTATAGCTATGTTGAACTTCTAACAAGAGAGGTAGAAGTTGAGCTTTGTTCCACTCAGCAGAAGTTGCTTTAAAAGAGGAAGCGTTTGCAAAGGTAAATCTTGGATTATGGGTTTTGGGGAAGAGGGAAGACGGATATCATGAGATATGTAGCTTTATGCACGAGATATCCCTGAAGGATGAGTCTTTTTTTCTGGAATAGCAAAGATATTGAGGTTTTTGTGGAAGGGGAGAATGTTGAGGGGGAGAATATAGTTAGGAGAGCCCTTTTAAATCTTAAGGATGTTCTAAGAGTTAGGCGAGGTGTGACGGTTCTTTTACGCAAGAAGGTTCCTTTAAAAGCTGGTTTAGGGGGAGGAAGCTCTGACGCAGCAGCTGCTATTAAAGGGGTCTTAAAGTTGTGGAATATAAGTGTGGATGAAGAGCTTATATTTAAAGTTGCTTCAGAGTTAGGTAGTGATGTTCCTTTCTTCATTAGAGGCGGGTTTAGCTTCTGCTATGGTAGAGGGGAGCGGGTAAAGCAATTACCCTTTTCGTTAAGTGAAAAGTTAAGCGTTTTGCTCGCTATACCTCCTTATGGATTAAGTACGCGTGAGGTTTATGGCTGGTTAACTCCTCCTTATGCAGATCCCTTTAGCGTTGAGCCCTTTTTAAGGGCTTTTAGGGAGCTTGATTGGCAGTTTCTGAGGAAAAGGCTTAAAAATGATTTGGAAAGGGTTGTCTTTGAACGTTGTCCTGATCTTAGGATGCTAAAGGAGAGGTTTTTGGAAATGGGAGCTAAAATTTCTTTAATGTCGGGGAGCGGGTCTACTGTCTTTGCCATCTTTGACGATGTCAGTTTTAATCCATCTGACTTCCGGGACTTTTTAGAGAGAAAATTTAAGTTCATCGTTACAACTTTTAAGGGAGGCACCTCCTGTTGAGAGCTAGATTAAAGCTAAAAAGAGCTTTTGTCTTTGCTATAATCTTTTTATTGCTTTTTACTGATTTGGTTTTTTCTTCTTACTGTAGAGGTTTACTTTAGTCCTAAAGGAGGTTGTGAGAGAAGGATTACGGAGCTAATATCTTCTGCTAAGCATTCTATAGATATAGCTATGTACACTTTCACAAATAGTCGGATAGCGTGGGCTTTGGTCAAGGCTTACGAACGAGGTGTCAGGGTTAGGGTTCTTCTTGATGGGCAACAGGCAAGTGATAAATACTCTAAGGGGACTTTCCTAAGTAAGAGGGGTATTTTTGTAGTTTATGATAGGATGCCTGGCTTGATGCATAACAAGTTCTGTATCATAGATGATAAAATAGTCATAACGGGGAGTTATAATTGGACAGCCACAGCAGAGGAAAAGAACGAGGAAAACCTTCTCGTGATTCATGATTATAATGTAGCTAAGGTTTATAAGGAGAGATTTAACTATTTACTTAAGCTTAATGTTCCCTGGTGGAAAAGAATATTTCAGTGATCTTGAACTGGTAAAAAGCCAGCTCGGAAGAAACATAACTGGCTTTTTAAAAGTTAGCCAAGAGGTGTAGATGGGGGTATCCCCAGGTGATTATGTGCTATCCCTTGAATAAAGGTAGGCCTTTTCCTACGCTTTATTGGTTAACTTGTCCCTACTTAAATAAGCATGTTGGAGAGCTTGAAAGCAAAGGGAAGATAGAGGAGTTTGGTAGATTGGCCCTTCATGACTCGGATTTTGGAGAAGAGCTTAGGCAAGCGCATAGAGAATATGCAAGTGAGAGGTTTTCTTTGTTGGGCGTGGGAGTAAGAAAACATCTAGAGGAAAGGTTTCCTTCTTACCTAGAGGTGATAAGGAGTAGGGGGATAGGCGGTGTAGTTGAAAGTTGTGGTGTGAAATGTCTACACGCTCATCTTGCCTACTATTTAGTTGGTGGGAGAACACCGGTAGGGAGGGCAGTAGTTAATTTGCTTTTGGGTCTTGAATGCCTTGACATGCCTAAATGTGCTGTGATAGAATTTTGCAAGCGATTTCGGGACCATAATAAGGGGGGTTAGATGAAGGATGTANGCTATTATTGAGTTAGGTGGTAAACAGTATGTTGTTGAAAANGGAAGCGTCATCAAGGTTGAGAAGCTCGATGTTCCNGAGGGAGGAGAGTTTGAAGTGGATAAGGTGTTGTTCATAAAAAGGGATGGGGAGAGTATTATAGGTAGTCCATACGTTGAGGGAGTGAAGGTCAAAGCTAGAGTCGTGGAACATGGTAAAGATGGAAAGGTTATAATATTTAAGTATAAGAGGAAGAAAAATTACAGGAGGAAGAGGGGACACCGTCAGCCCTTTGTGAAAATAGAGGTTAAGGATATTCTATCCGCTTAGTAGCTTATGCTTGNAATTTTCTTGCATTGTGCTAAAGGACGNGGCCGTCTTTTAGCTGAGGGACATACTGGTTATGCAGAAGAGGGTAAAGATATAGTATGTGCTGGTGTATCTGCTCTGCTTCAAACTTTTCTTTTATGGCTTATTGAGGAGTATAATGATAAGATAAGATTTGAAAAGAAGAAAGGTTTTTTAGATGTGGATTTTCCCCTGGACGATAGGATAAATCTTGTCTTAAAAGTTCTTTGGAAGGGTTTAAAAGAGATAGAAAAGGTGTATTCCCCTTATGTGAGATGTAAGGAGGTGATAGAGGAATGATTGATCTTCAGCTCTTTGCTCACAAGAAAGGTGGCGGAAGCTCTCAAAATGGGAGAGATAGCTGTGGTAAGAGATTAGGTGTTAAAAGATATGATCTGCAGTTTGTTAGGGCGGGAAACATCATAGTTCGTCAAAGGGGCACGAAGGTCCATCCGGGTAAGAATGTGGGGATAGGTGATGACTTTACTTTATACGCTTTGATAGATGGTTATGTTAAGTTCGAAAGATTAGGTAAGAATAAGAAGAAAGTTAGTGTTTACCCCGAACCCGTTTTCGCCNAATGATAGATAGAGCTAAGATATATGTAGAGGGAGGAAAAGGTGGCAACGGTTCGATAAGCTTCAGAAAAGAGAAATATGTACCTCGTGGTGGTCCCGATGGAGGGGATGGTGGAAAAGGGGGGGATGTCATAGTGGAAGTGGATCCCTCCCTTTCTACTTTATTGGATTTTTCAGCACAAGAGGCATTTTAAGGCTGGTGATGGGAAGCCTGGTAGCAGTAAGAATAGGAAAGGTAAGGATGGGGAGGATGTTGTAGTAAAGGTTCCACCAGGTACGGTAGTTAGGGATGCTGAAACCGGAAAAGTTATGGCTGATTTAGTTGAACCGGGCGAAAGGTTCATAGTGGCTAAAGGGGGTAGAGGAGGGTACGGAAACGCTCACTTTAAGTCTCCCACCAATCAGGCCCCTAGAATAGCTGAGAAGGGAGAGAAAGGAGAATCTCGCTGGATAATTCTTGAGTTAAAAGTTATAGCTGATATTGGAATAATAGGTATGCCTAACGTTGGAAAGTCTACCCTTATATCTAAGCTTTCGAATGCGAAACCTAAGATCGCTGATTATCCTTTCACGACGATTTCACCAGTCCTTGGGGTTATGGAGATTGAGGGAGGGAACAAAATAGTATTAGCTGATATTCCAGGCTTAATAGAAGGTGCTCATATGGGTAAGGGTTTGGGAATCGATTTCTTAAGACACATAGAGAGAACTAAGCTACTTGTTCATGTTGTAGATATGTCTCTACCCGTGGAAGATGTAGAGAGAAACTTTGATAAGGTAATGGAAGAGTTAAAGCTTTACTCTGATAAGCTTCTTCTTAAACCCCAAATAGTTGTTGGCAACAAGCGGGATATAGTTTTTGAGGAAGGAAAAGTAGAGTCTCTTAAGGGGCTGTTTGAAAGCAAAGGTTATCTTTTTGTTGCAGTTTCGGCTCTTAGAGGAGATGGCTTAAATTTTCTCAGAGATGTTTTGATTGGCAAGGTTAAGGAGCTTCCGAAGGATATCCCTCGAGAAAAGGTAGACTATGTTCCTCAGATTAGACCGCTTAGAGTTTACAAAGAAGGGGAGATTTTTGTAGTAGAAGGAGATGAGGTTGAAAGGCTTGTTTCGATAACCATTTTTGAGAGCGAGGAGGCCCTGCTTAGGTTCCAAAAAGAGATGAGGAGAATTGGCCTGGAGGAGAAGCTTAAGGAGCTTGGTATAAGAGAGGGAGATACTGTTAGAATAGGTGATATAGAGTTCGAATACAAAGAGGGGTAGATATGAGGAGAATAGGAATCATGGGTGGAACTTTCGATCCCATACATTATGGGCACCTAATAGCAGCTGAGGAGGTGAGACAGCTCTTTTCTTTGGAAAAAGTTATATTCATTCCTGCTAAGATACCCCCGCATAAAGTTGGGGTCCAGATGAGCGATCCTGAGGATAGATACATGATGGTCTTTTTAGCCACATTAGATAATCCCTATTTTGAGGTTTCAAGGATAGAAATAGAGAGAGAAGGGATATCCTATAGCGTGGATACAGTAAAGCAGCTTAGGAAAGATTTAGATGAGGAGGTGGAAATGTTTTTCATCACAGGTATGGATATTGTTCTGGATCTTCAAAGCTGGAAGAGTCCTAAAGAGCTTTTGAGCTTGTGCAGATTTATAGCTGTTACAAGGTCGGGTTATTCTTTNAGTCTTCTTAAGGAGAGATTGCCTCAAGAATTTCTAGAAAAGATAGATGTAGTTGAGATACCTTCGCCTCCGATTTCATCCACTGAGATAAGAAATAGAGTTAAGGTGGGAAAGAGCATTAGGTATCTTGTCCCATCTTTGGTGGAAAATTATATTAAGAGAAGAAGACTTTATTTGATATAATGTTTTCGGGATGAGGACATGTTGGTGATTAGATCGATGCTTGAGTCAAGGTTGACTTTTATTGTTTTAGCTTTAATAGGAGTTCTGATTGGTGGTATCATTAGATTTTACAGCTTTATGAACCCTGATATTAAAGCTGTTAAGGCATCTTTGGCACAGAATGAGGCGAAACCCATTAATATCCTGTTCGTTGGGATAGATAGCGTGGAGGGATCTCATAGAGCTGACGCTATGGCCTTGATAAGCCTTGATCTAACTGATAGAAGGATAAGTGTTCTTTTTGTTCCTCGAGATACGAGGGTTCGCATCCCCGATAGGGGATGGACAAAGATTAATCATGCTTATGCTTATGGAGGTATTAGCCTACTAAAGAAAACCTTAGAGGAGTTTCTGGGTATCGCTATTGATCATTATATAACTATAGATTATACGGGTTTTGTGAGGCTGGTTGACCTTTTAGGAGGTGTGGAGCTTTATATTGAGAAGGATATGAAGTATTCTGATAGGTGGGCTGGCTTTTATATTAATTTAAGGAAAGGATTCCAAACTTTGGATGGAAATAAGGCTTTACAATATGTAAGGTATAGAAATGATCCAGAAGGAGATATAGGGAGGATAAGGAGGCAGAAGAAGTTCATAGAAGCTGTTGTGAATAAGTTGAGGGGTCAGGATATAGCTGGGAGGCTTCCATCCCTTGCGATAGAGGCTATCAAGTTTCTTAAAACGGATTTAGCACCTGAGCAGATAATGTATTTGGTATCTTTCTTCAAAGGTTTCGATTTATCTAGTGTTAGGTGGGAGATGATACCTGGACAGCCAGGGTATATAGATGGGGTGTCCTATTGGTTACCTGATTTGGAAAAGCTTGAGGGTATCAAAAGGTGGATTTTGTTGGGAGAGAAAGCTAGGGTTGATGAAGTAGGTAAGGAAATTACAGTGGAGGTTCTAAATGGTAATGGTATCTATGGAGCAGCTTCAAAGGTTAGTAAAATATTGGAAGGGTATGGTTATAAGGTTATTCAGATAGGAAATGCTGATAGGCTCAATTATTCTATAACCAAGGTCGTGGATAACACAGGTGCAAATCCCGATGTAGCAAAGAAGATAGTTGAGATACTAGGTTACGGTGTTTTCTCTAGTGAGAAAAGGAATGTGGAAGCATCGGTTACTATCATCTTAGGAAGGGATATGAAAGAATGATAGCGTCGGAAGAACTTATGAGAATGATAGTTCATGTTTTAGAGCAGCATAAAGGAGAAGATATAACTGTCTTGGATCTAAGGGAACTAACCTATGTGACGGACTTCTTCGTAATATGTAGTGGGCGTTCTGAGGTTCATGTTGATGCTCTTGCTGAGGAATTGGAGTTTGAGCTTAAGAAAAATGGGATCTTTGCTTGGGGAGTTGAAGGAAAGAGGGGAGGAAGGTGGATACTTCTGGATTATGGAAGTGTAGTTGTCCATATCTTTACGCCAGAGGGAAGGATGTTTTTTGATCTTGAGAGGATATGGAATCAAGCTAAGAGAGTAGAGATATAGGTCGATGACCCTAAGAATTGAAGTGGTGAAGGAAATTAGAGAAATATATGAGTCCATTCTAAGTGAAATTTTGGTGCGGGAGGCTTGTTTTAAGAATTTATGGCTTTATGGTAGTGAAGAGGATTTGTTTAAGGAGTTGGTCTTTTGTTTGTTGACACCGCANTCTAAAAGCTGAGGTTTGTTGGGATAGGGTTGAACAGTTGAATAGTGAGGGATTGCTTTTAAGAGGTGGTTATGAGGAGATAGTAAGTGTGCTTAGGGGGGTTCGCTTTAGGCGTGCTAAAGCTCGTTATATTTTGGAGGCTCGAGACAAGTTTTTGGTTGATGGAGTTTTAACGGTGAGGCAGGTATTGAGGTCCTTTTCAGATGTCTTTAGCTTGAGAGATTGGTTTGTTGCCAGTCTTCGTGGAATGGGATATAAGGAGGCAAGTCACTTCCTGAGGAACATCAGTTTAGGGAGCGAGTTTGCTATACTTGATAGGCATGTGCTTAAAAGCATGCTAAGGTTTGATATAATTGATTACTTACCCAAAACGCTTNCTAGGGCTAGGTATATTAGTCTTGAGAGAAGTTTAAGGAATTTCTCCTTAGAGGTGGGTATCCCTATATCTCATCTAGATTTCGTTTTTTGGTATAGGGAAAGCGGAAGGATATTTAAGTAAGTCTTGAAAGGTGGGATAGATTTGGAAAAAGTCAGAGATATCCTTAGGAGTAGAGGGATAAACCCCTCTTATCAGCGCATGAGAATATTTGAGTATCTTCAAGGAAACAAATCTCATCCCACGGTAGACATGATTTATGATGCTTTAATCTCAGATATCCCAACTCTTTCAAAAACTACGATCTATAATACTTTAAAGCTTTTCGCAGAGAAAGGTATCGTTAGTCTTTTGATAATCGATCAGGTTGAACTGAGAGTTGATCCTAATATTGCCCCTCATGCTCATCTGTTGTGTGTTAAATGTGGCAGGATATACGATATAGAGCTTAGTGACGAATACTTTAAGGATATTAGAGATGTAGGAAACAAAGAAGGACACTTAATTAATGAGGTTTGGGTATCTCTACGTGGCGTGTGTAAAAATTGTGCTGAGGATAGGTCTTGAACATAGGAACTTGCTTCGAAAATATTTTAAGATTTTAGTTGATACCCTCTTGACTTTCTGATTTTTCTATGCTTATATTATTTATAAGATTTTTAGGTGAGGGGAGTTAAAGTGAAGGGTTTTTTGAGGAGAGGGAGACGAGGAGTTTGGGTTTTTAAATCGAATAATTGGTGGTGGCAGGTGCTGTAGGGCACCTGCCACCCCATGGTGTTTTTTTAGTTAATTAAGCCATGGAGGCAGGTCCCGACGAGGGAAGGTGCCTCCATGGCTTTCTTTTTACTAATAGGGAGCCCTGGAGGGCTCCCTAAAACTTTTAAAGGGGGTGTTTCGTATGAGTTTGGGTGTCGTTATGGGGTATGTGCTAGCTCTCACCTTCTTAGTTGGTGGTGTGATTTACGCTTTGAGAGGGGGTAAAGAGGTATGAGTTACATTATAGCTTTATCTGTTTATATCTTAGCTATGCTTATCATAGGGTTTATAAGCTACAGAAGGGAAGGAGAGAGAGGCTATTTTTTAGCTGAGGGGAAGCTCGGTCCTTGGCTTGTATCTATATCATTCTTTGCGACTTACTTTAGTACAAGTGCTCTTCTAGGGGGTGGTGGTTCTGGATATATATTCGGTTTTGGTTGGAGCGCTTATCTTACCATGTTTCATGTTTTGTTTGCAGTTTTGTCTTGGGTTGTAGTTGCTCCTAGGCTCAAGGAGTTTGTTCAGGAAAAGGGGATTTTGACCATACCTGAATTTTTCCTGGCGAGATATAATAGTAGAGCATTACAGGTAATATCATCTTTGGTAGTTTTGATTTTCTTTGAATTTTATATGATATCTATATATAAGGGTTCCTCAAACCTGCTTCAGGTAATGATGGGAATCCCTTATGAGTATGGTATTTTCTTAGTTGCCCTTCCTGTGATAGCTTATACTTCTATAGGTGGATTTAGAGCTGTTGTCTTAACCGATTTTGTGCAAGGGATTATACTTTTATTTGGAGCTCTCTCTCTATTTGGTGCCTTGGTTTATAAAATGGGAGGGATTTCAGCAGGACTGGAGGCTTTAAGCAAGGTTACCCTGCCCGGAGGTGTTTCTGGTAAAGCTCTTATGGTTTTGGGAGGTTATGGACCTCCTCCTATACTTAAGTCGGGCATGATGATCCCCTTCTTGCTAAGCTTAACTTTTGCAATAAGTGTAGCTCAGCTTTCAAGCCCTCAGCTTATTATAAGGTTCTATGCTGCAAGGGATAAGGAGGTTATAAGGAAGGGGATGTTNTTGACTCCGATTCTTATAGGAGTTTTTGCTGCTACCGTTTTTTCGATAGGTCCGTTTGCACATCTTTTCGTTCAGGGACTTAAGGATCCTGATTTAGTCGTTCCGATGCTTGTTCAGAAACTATTTCCAGGGACCTTTGCTTCCTTAATTCTGGTCGCTGCTTTGGCTGCAGCTATGTCAACAATAAATTCGAACCTCATGGTTTTAGCAAGCTCCCTAGTTAAGGACATACTCGGTTTACGAAACGTAACTTTAGCTCGTATTTCGGTAGTTTTCTTGGGTTTAATATCTCCTATCTTAGCTCTCAATCCCCCTGGTATTATAGTAACTATAATTGGTTCTGCTTTCTCTGTAATTACATCAGCCTTTCTTGTACCTTTGCTTTTCGGGCTTTATTCCAAGCATCCATCAAAGGGAGGTGCAATTCTTTCTATGGTAGGTGCGGTAGTAACGTGTATGGTGTGGGAGGCTTTCTTCTATAAGAAATTACTTCATATATAGCGTTGTTCCTGGTTTGATGATGTCGGTTGTATTCTATTACTTAGGGGCCTTACTAACTCGACCGGAAGAGGAAGCAGTAACGTCATCTACCTCGTTATGAGGTAGATGACGTTATTTTTATTGCGTTGTGAAACTCCTTGTATTTCAATATAATTTTATATGGGGGTTTTTGATTTTTGTTGACAGAAGTTCTCTTCGCTGGTAAAATTGGAAAGGTTTCTTGAAGAAACTCTTTTGAAGGAGGGAGGATTGTGCCTACTGTAAATCAGCTTGTTAGAGAGGGACGGAAACCTAAGAAGAGCAAGTCTAAGGTTCCTGCTCTTCAGGGTTGTCCTCAGAAAAGAGGGGTTTGTACAAGAGTTTACACGGTAACACCTAAGAAGCCGAACTCAGCTTTGAGGAAAGTTGCGAGGGTTAGGCTTACTAATGGTATAGAGATTACAGCTTATATTCCAGGAATAGGTCATAACCTTCAGGAGCACTCTGTTGTTCTCGTTAGAGGGGGTCGTGTTAAGGACCTTCCAGGTGTTAGGTATCATATAATACGCGGTGCCTTAGATGCGGCAGGCGTTGAGGGAAGAAAACAATCTCGTTCAAAGTATGGAGTTAAGAGGCCCAAGAAGTAAAGGAGGAGTGTGTTTATAATGCCAAGAAAGGGTAGAGTGGAAAGAAGAACGATTCTTCCTGATCCTGTATATGGTAGTCCTTTGGTTACCAAGTTCATTAATTGCATGATGTGGGATGGAAAGAAGATAGTTGCAGAATGGGTGTTTAATGAGGCTATGAAGATAGTTGAGGAGAAATTGGGGAAGCCTCCTTTAGAGGTTTTAGAAAAGGCGGTTGAGAACGTTAAACCTGTGATAGAGGTTAGACCAAGAAGGGTTGGTGGAGCTACTTACCAGGTTCCTGTTGAGGTTCCTCCTCATAGGCAACTTTCGTTAGCTGTTAGATGGATCATAAACGCTGCGAGGAATAAGAAAGGTAAGCCTATGGCTGAAAAGCTTGCCCAGGAGATAATGGATGCTTATAAGGGAGAAGGGGCGGCAGTTAANAAGAAGGAAGATGTTCATAGGATGGCGGAGGCTAACCGCGCTTTTGCTCATTACAGATGGTGATCTGAGGGAGGCAAGATGTCGGGAAAAGAAGTATTAGGTAGAGAGTATTCTATTGAAAAGTTAAGGAATATAGGTATAGCGGCTCATATAGATGCGGGTAAGACCACGACAACAGAGCGCATCCTCTTTTACACAGGTCGTGTTCGCCGCATGGGAGAAGTTGATGAAGGAACTGCAACCATGGACTGGATGATACAGGAGCAGGAAAGAGGGATAACTATAACAGCAGCATCTACGACCTGTTATTGGAAGGGATATTGTATAAACATTATAGATACGCCCGGCCATGTGGATTTCACAGTAGAAGTAGAAAGATCTCTTCGTGTTTTAGATGGAGTAGTGGCTCTTTTTTGTGCAGTGGGTGGTGTAGAGCCTCAGTCGGAGACTGTTTGGCGTCAGGCTGATAGGTATCATGTTCCGCGTATAGCTTACGTAAATAAGATGGATAGAATAGGTGCTGATTTTGATTCTGTAGTTGAGCAGATGAGGAAGAAGCTTGGGGCTAACGCAGTTCCGATTCAGATGCCCTTGGGTTCGGAGGAGAGCTTTAGTGGGGTTATAGATCTTGTTAAAATGAAAGCTGTTGTTTATCTTGATGAGCTTGGAACCCAGTATAGGTACGTTGATATTCCTTCGGAGTTGCGGGATAGGGCTTTGGAAAAAAGAGAAGAACTTATAGCTGCGGTTGCAGATTTAGACGACAGTATAGCTGAGAAATATTTGGCTGAACAGCCTATTTCTGAGGAGGAAATTAAAACTGCCCTAAGGAAAGCGACCTTAGAACTTAAGCTTGTTCCCGTTCTCTGTGGTTCTTCTTTTAAGAACAGGGGGGTTCAGCTTCTACTCGATGCTGTGATAGATTATTTGCCGTCTCCCTTAGATATTCCGCCAGTTAAGGGGGTAAATCCTCTTACAAATGAAGTTGAGGAAAGAAAGCCTTTTGATGATGAGCCTTTTGCAGCTTTAGCTTTTAAGGTCATGGTTGACCCTTATGTTGGAAAGCTTGTTTACTGTAGAGTTTATTCTGGAACGATTACCGCTGGCAGTTATATCTATAATGTCACAAAGGACAAGAGGGAGAGAGTATCTCGAATTTTGAGGATGCATGCTAATAAGCGGGAAGATATAAAAGAAGCTGGCCCAGGAATGATCATAGCTATTCCTGCCCTTAAGTTTACTGTAACGGGCGATACTTTAAGCAATCCTGATCATCCTATACTTCTTGAGAAGATGACCTTCCCAGAGCCTGTGGTTTCTGTAGCGATAGAACCTAAAACACAGGCAGACCAGGTTAAGCTTGCTGAAACTCTTCAATGGCTTACTGAGGAGGATCCTACGTTTAGGGTTAGATATGATGAAGAAACTGGGCAAACCNTGATTTGGGGTATGGGAGAGCTTCACTTAGAGATAATAGCTGATAGGATGGTTAGAGAATTCAATGTCGGTATAAAATTAGGAAAGCCTCAAGTTGCATATAAAGAGTCTATAAGAAGACCTGCTGAGGCCGAAGGCAAATTCATAAGACAAAGTGGTGGTAGAGGGCAGTACGGGCATGTATGGCTTAGGTTAGAGCCCTTACCTGGTTATACGGGTTTTGAGTTCGAGGATAGAACTGTTGGTGGCTGTATACCTAAGGAGTTTATCCCTGCTATAGAGAAGGGTATTAAGGAAGCCCTGACTTTTGGTGTTCTCGCTGGTTATATGGTCACGGGTGTTAAGGCCATAGTCTTCGACGGTTCTTACCACGAGGTGGACTCATCTGAACTCGCTTTCAGGATAGCTGCTTCTATAGCTTTCAAGGAGGCTATGAAAAAGGCAGATCCATTTCTTCTTGAACCGATTATGGAGGTGGAAGTGGTTTTTACCCCGAACAATATCTTGGTGAGGTAATAGGAGACCTTAATAGTAGAAGAGGTAAGGTTGAGCTTATAGATCAGAAAGGAAGTACACGTGTAGTTAGGGCTTTAGTTCCTCTTGCTGAGATGTTCGGTTATGCAACTGTTCTAAGGTCTAAGACTCANGGTAGGGCTAGTTATACTATGAGGTTCGCTAAGTATGAGGAGGTTCCCAGTGAGGTTGCGGAAAAACTTCTGATTGCTGGAGCAGCAAATTTGAGAAAGAAATAAATTTAAAAATTCAAAATCTTAAAGGAGGGTGATTATAGATATGGCTAAGGAGAAGTTTGAGAGGAAGAAGCCGCATGTGAATGTGGGGACTATAGGGCATATAGATCATGGTAAGACTACGTTGACGGCTGCTATAACGAGGGTTTTATCGCAGCATGGTTTAGCGCAGTATGTTCCTTTTGATCAGATAGATAAGGCGCCTGAGGAGAAGGCGAGGGGGATAACGATATCGATATCTCATATAGAGTATGAGAGTGAGAAGAGGCATTATGCTCATATAGATTGTCCTGGGCATGCTGATTATATAAAGAACATGATAACTGGAGCTGCTCAGATGGATGGTGCCATACTTGTTGTTAGTGCGCCTGATGGTCCTATGCCGCAGACGAAGGAGCATGTTTTGTTAGCGCGTCAGGTTAATGTTCCTTACATAGTTGTGTTTTTGAACAAGGTTGACATGATGGATGATCCTGAGTTATTGGAGTTGGTTGAGGTTGAGGTTAGGGAGTTATTGGACAAGTATGGTTTTCCTGGGGATGAGGTACCTGTTATAAGGGGTAGTGCTTTGAAGGCTTTGGAGTGTGGGTGTGGTAAGCGGGAGTGTGAGTATTGTGGTAGGATATGGGATCTTATGGATGCTTTGGACAATTATGTACCTTTGCCGCAGCGTGATGTTGACAAGCCTTTCTTGATGCCTGTTGAGGATGTATTTAGCATAACTGGGCGTGGTACGGTTGTTACTGGTAGGATAGAGAGGGGCAGGGTTAAGGCTGGAGATGCTGTTGAGGTGGTTGGTTTGAGGGATGAGGTATTGAAGACTGTTGTTACGAGTGTGGAGATGTTTAGGAAGATATTGGATGAGGGTTTAGCTGGAGACAATGTAGGGGTTTTGTTGAGGGGAGTTGAGAAGAAGGATGTGGAGCGTGGTATGGTTGTTGCGGCTCCTGGTAGTATAAAGCCTTATAAGAAGTTTAGGGCTGAGGTTTATGTATTGAAGAAGGAGGAGGGTGGGCGTCATACGCCTTTCTTTACTGGTTATCGTCCTCAGTTTTACTTTAGGACTACTGATGTTACTGGGACTATAAAGTTGCCTGAGGGAGTGGAGATGGTTATGCCTGGTGACAATATTAACTTTGAGGTTGAGTTGATAGTGCCTGTTGCGTTGGAGAAGGGGTTGCGTTTTGCTATAAGAGAAGGAGGAAGAACTGTAGGAGCCGGTGTAGTCACAGATATAATTGAATAGATAAGGAGGGTTGTTCCTTGACACAAAGGGTAAGAATAAAGTTAAAGGCATATGATCATAAGCTTTTGGATAAATCAGCGCTACAGATAGTGGAAACAGCTGAGAGGACAGATGCAGAAGTTAGTGGACCGATACCTTTACCTACGGAGATTCATAAGATATGCGTATTAAGATCTCCTCATAAGGATAAGCATTCGAGAGAACAATTTGAAATAAGAATTCACAAGAGGCTTATAGATATAATAAGTCCCACCCCTAAAACCATTGAGGCTTTGATGAAGCTCAATCTTCCTTCTGGGGTAGATATAGAGATCAAGACTTAAGGGGGTTGATGAAGTTGCCTTTAGGGTTGATAGGTAGGAAGCTAGGGATGACACAAATATTCAGGCCAAATGGGGAGGCTATTCCTGTTACTGTTATAGAAGCTGGTCCTTGTGTTGTGTTAGCTAAGAGGACCGTGGAGAAAGAGGGATATAACGCTCTCCAAGTGGGTTTTGGTCATGTTAAGCCCTATAAGGTTAATAAGCCGTTACGTGGGATGTTCAAAAAGGTTGGGGTTGAACCTAAAAAGTATATTAAGGAGTTTAGGGTAGATAGTGTAGATAGTTTTGAAATAGGGCAGGAAATAAAGGTTGATATTTTTAAAGAGGGAGAGCGTGTTGATATCACAGGTATAAGTAAGGGTAAGGGCTTTGCTGGGCCTATGAAAAGACATGGTTTCAGTGGAGGGCCGGCGAGTCATGGTTCTGCCTTTCACCGTTATGGTAGTTCCCTTGGTGCTCACACGGAGCCAGGGCATGTGCTGAAGGGAAAAAGAATGGCAGGTCACATGGGTAACGTTAGGGTAACAGTTAAAAACCTTGAGGTTGTTAAAGTTTATCCGGATAGAAATCTGCTTTTAGTTAAGGGGGGTATCCCTGGAAGCAGAAATAGCATTGTGCTTATAAAGAAGTCAAAGAAGGGGTGAAGCTTCATGCCAAGAATTCCTGTTTTGGATAGTGAAACTGGCGAAGTGAAAAAGGAATTAGAAGTTAGTTCGAATGTTTTCGATGCTCCTCTTCATAGGGCTGTAGTTCATCAGGCTGTCGTTGCTTATCTCGCTAATAACAGGCAAGGTACTGCGTGCACTAAAACGCGTGGCGAGGTGAGCGGTGGTGGTAGAAAGCCATGGCGTCAAAAGGGAACGGGCAGAGCTCGCCATGGAAGCATTCGGTCTCCTCTGTGGGTAGGTGGAGGAGTAGTTTTCGGTCCTAAGCCGAGAGATTATGATCAGAGGCTTCCCAAAAAGATGAGAAGGATAGCATTAAAAGCAGCTCTAACTGCAAAGCTTAAGGAAGGAGATCTTCTCGTTGTTGAGGATATAAGGTTGGAAGCTCCTCCTAAGACTAAGAAAGCTTTATCTCTGCTTGATAGATTTGGTATAAAGGACGAAAGAACTTTAATAGTTATAGATAGAAGTGATGATGTTCTTTATAAAAGTACTCGTAACCTTCCAAACGTTAGTGTTTCTCACGTAGATAGCATAAATACCTATGATATCTTGCTACACAAGAAGCTCCTTCTGACCGAATCTGCTCTTAGGCGGATTGAGGAGGTGTATGGCCTTGAAAAGAGACCCGCATGATGTGATTATAAGGCCGATAATAACTGAAAAAAGCTTTAAGGCAATAGAAAAAGAAAGAAAGTATGCCTTTAAAGTCCCTATAGATGCTAACAAGGTGGAGATAAAAAAAGCGGTTGAGGAGATATTCAAGGTCAGGGTTATCAAGGTTAACACCATTAGAATGAAGGGTAAGCCAAGAAGATTAGGAGTATATAGAGGGAGAAAACCCGATTGGAAAAAGGCAATAGTTACGCTTGCACCTGGGTATAAGATCCCATTCTTTGAGAATTTGGGAGTGTGAAGGGGGTTTTCCTATGGGTGTTAGAGGGTTTAAGCCAGTCACGCCTGGTCGAAGGTTTATGACGGTTTCTACCTTTGAGGAAATAACTAAGGAGGAACCTGAAAAGTCTTTGCTGCTGCCGCTTAAGAAGAAAGCTGGCAGAAACTCTATGGGGCGTGTTACTGTGCGCCATAGAGGTGGCGGACATAAGCGTATGTATCGAATAATAGACTTTAAGAGAGATAAAATAGGAATTCCTGCAAAAGTTGTGGCTATAGAGTACGATCCCAATAGGTCTGCGAGAATAGCTTTGCTTCACTATGCTGATGGGGAAAAAAGATATATACTTGCGCCTGTTGGACTTGAAGTAGGTAATACGGTTATGGCTGGTCCCGAGGCCGATATAAAGCCTGGTAATGCCCTTCCGCTGAGGTATATCCCGGAAGGAACGTTAGTACATAATATAGAGCTGAAGAAGGGAAAAGGAGGACAATTGGTTAGGGCAGCGGGAGCAGCTGCGCAGATAATGGCTAAGGAAGGGGATTATGCCCATATAAGGCTTCCCTCAGGAGAGATAAGGCTCGTTCACCTCGATTGTATGGCAACCATCGGTCAGGTTGGGAATGTAGATCATGAGAATATAGTCATAGGTAAGGCGGGAAGAGCTCGTTGGCTTGGTTGGAGACCATTTGTTAGAGGTATGACGATGAACCCTGTTGATCATCCTATGGGAGGCGGAGAGGGTAGGACTAAGAGCAATAAGCATCCTTGCTCTCCTTGGGGAGTTCCTGCGAAGGGATATAAGACGAGGAAGAAGAATCATCCTACCGATAAGTGGATAGTCAAGAGGCGTAAGTAGGGGAGGTGTTTTGTTCGTGGGTAGATCTCGTAAAAAGGGGCCCTATGTTGATCCTAAGCTTTTGAAGAAGATTTTGGAGATGAACCAGAAAGGGGAAAAGAGAGTTATAAAAACTTGGTCAAGGAGGTCAACTATAGTCCCCGAGATGGTGGGACATACGATAGCCGTTCATAACGGTAGAACCCATATCCCTATCTACATAACTGAACAGATGGTTGGGCATAAGTTAGGAGAGTTTGCTCCTACTAGGAAGTTTGGTGGGCATAGCGCTCCAACAGAGCGATCAACAGCTCTTAAGTGAGGTGTTTATATCATGGAGGCTAGAGCTATTGCTAGGTATGTGAGGATATCGCCCAAAAAGGTTCAACAGGTTATAAACCTTATAAGGAACAAATCTGTGAACGAAGCTCTCTTGAAGCTGCGTCTTTTTACCTAAGAAGGCAGCTAAGATCGTTGAGAAGGTGCTAAAGTCTGCTATAGCGAATGCTGAAAACAACTTACAATATGGATGTGGATAAGCTTTATGTTCACAGGATATTTGTTGATCAAGGGCCGATGATGAAGAGAATAAGACCTAGAGCTATGGGTAGAGCTTATCTTATAAGAAAGAGGACAAGTCATATTACTGTCGTTGTTAAGGAGAGGGAGGGATAGTTGTGGGGCAAAAGGTTCATCCCATAGCATTTAGACTTGGTGTTATAAAGACGTGGGATTCAAGGTGGTTCGCGGAGGGTAAGACATACACTGAACAGCTTCATGAAGACATAAAGATAAGGGATTATCTTAAGAGGAGATGGTATCATGCTGGCATATCTAAGATAATAATCGAACGCATAGCTAATATCGTTAGAATTACGGTTTTAACCGCTCGTCCAGGTTTGGTTATAGGTGCGAAGGGAGCTGAGATAGAGGATGCTCGCAAGAAGCTTCGTGAGCTTACGGGAGGCAAGCGTATATTCATAAACGTCCAAGAGGTTAAAAAGCCTGAAATAGATGCTCAACTTGTGGCTGAGCATATAGCAGCTCAGATAGAGAAGAGGGTTTCGCACAGAAGGGCCATGAAGCAAGCAATTATGAGGGCTATGCGGGCTGGAGCTAAGGGAGTAAAGATAATGTGTAGTGGAAGATTAGGAGGAGCTGAGTTAGCCCGGAGGGAGTGGTACTTGGAGGGGAGATTGCCACTTCAGACCATTAGAGCTGACATAGATTATGGTTTTGCTGAAGCTTTGACCATATATGGAAAGATAGGAGTAAAGGTTTGGATTTTCCACGGAGAGATCTTACCTGGTCCTGCTTCCAAGGAAAGGGAGAAAGAGCTTCCAGCACCGATGGAGGTTGATAATGAGTCATAGTAAGGGGGTAAATAGAAGATGTTGATGCCTAAGAGAGTTAAGTATAGAAAGCAACAGAGGGGACGGATGAAGGGACGTGCTAAAGGAGGAACAACCCTTGCTTTTGGTGATTACGGGTTGCAGGCTTTAGAGCCGGCATGGATAACCGCTCAGCAGATAGAGGCTGCGCGTATAGCCATAACGCGTTCCATTAAAAAGGGTGGAAGAATATGGGTGAGGATCTTTCCTGATAAGCCTGTAACTAAGAAACCGGCTGAAACAAGAATGGGCAAGGGGAAGGGTAACGTTGACCATTGGGTTGCAGTGGTTAAACCTGGCAGAATACTTTTTGAGATCACTGGGGTTTCCAAAGAAGAGGCGGAGGAGATATTACGTCAAGCTGATGCTAAACTTCCTATTCATACTCGAATTGTTTCAAGAGAGAGTTTAAGGGGTGGTGCTGAATGAAAGCGAGCGATCTCAGAAACTTAACTATAGAGGAGCTTATGGAGAAGTATAAGGAGCTTAAGAAGGAGCTTTTTAACCTTAGATTTCAGAAAGCTGTGGGGCAATTAGGCAACCCTATGAGGATAAAACAAGTTAAGAGAGATATAGCAAGGATTAAGACTATTATTAGAGAGAAGGAACTTGGTATCAGCCTGGTTAAAGAAGGGAAGGAGTGATAAGGGGCCATGGCTAAAGAGGTCATAGGTGTTGTCGTGAGTGATAAGATGGATAAGACTGTGATAGTTCAGGTTGAAAGGCAGATCCTCCATCCTTTATACGGGAAGCCGGTTAAAAAGTGGTCTAAATTCGTGGCTCATGATCCCGAAAATAAATGTGGTTTGGGAGATAAGGTAAAAATAAAGCCTTGCAGGCCCCTTAGCAAGACCAAGAGGTGGAAGGTTGTAGAGATAATCGAAAGGGCGAAAACGGAGAAGCTTCTTCTTAAAGAGGAGGAGGAGTTGCTATGATTTATCAGGAAACTACATTAAAGGTTGCTGATAATTCTGGAGCTAAGCTTATAAAGTGCATAAGGGTCTTGGGCGGGAGTGAAAGATATTTTGGTAGGGTTGGTGATGTCATAGTAGCTTCGGTTAAAGAGGCCATTCCCAACTCAGGTATAGAGAAAGGAGACGTTGTTAAAGCTGTAATAGTTAGAACTAAGAAAGAGATAAGGAGAAAGGATGGTTCTTATGTTAGGTTTGATGACAATGCAGCGGTTATAATAAATGACTTTGGGGAACCAAGGGGAACGAGAATCTTTGGACCAGTAGCGAGAGAGCTAAGGGACAAGAACTTCATGAAGATAATCTCATTAGCTCCAGAGGTAGTTTAAGGAGGTATATAAGATGCACATAAAAAAGGGAGACAAGGTTGCTGTAATTTCAGGAAAAGATAAAGGGAAAGAGGGAAAGGTGTTGAAGGTCTTTCCTGAAGAGGGAAAGGTTCTTGTTGAGGGAATAAACATTGTGAAAAAACACCTTAGGCCAACCCAAAAGACACCTCAAGGTGGTATAGTTCCGCAAGAGGCGCCCATATACGCTTGTAAGGTCATGGTAATTTGTCCTGCGTGTGGTAAGGCAACCAGAGTGGGTCATGCCTTTTTAGAGGATGGAAGGAAGGTCAGGGTATGTAAGAAGTGTGGAGAAGTAATAGATAGCGTCTAAGGAGGTAGGTATAATAATGGTTCCACGGCTGAAAGAGAAATATAGAAATGAAGTTATACCTAAAATGATGGAGAGATTTGGGTATAAGAATGTAATGGAGGTTCCTCGCATAGAGAAAATAGTCATAAATGTAGGAGTTGGCGAAGCTAAGGATGATACAAGGTACCTTGAGTCTACGATGGAGGAGTTGGCTATGATATCGGGTCAAAGACCTGTTGTGGCTAAGGCCAAGAAGTCTATTGCTGGTTTTAAGCTTCGTGAGGGAGCTCCTATTGGGTGCTTTGTTACCTTGAGGGGTAATAGAGCTTATGATTTCTTGGATAGGTTGGTAAACATAGCCCTGCCAAGGATAAAGGATTTTAGAGGGCTTTCTCCTCGTTCTTTTGATGGGAGAGGGAACTATACTATAGGGATAAGGGAACAGCTAATATTTCCTGAAATCGATTATGATAAGGTAATGAAGGTTAGAGGGATGAGCATAACTATAGTCACAACAGCTGAAACAGATGATGAAGCAAGGGCGCTTTTGGAGTTTTTAGGCATGCCCTTTAGGCGGAGGTGAGAGAATTGGCAAGAAAAGCATCTATGGAAAAAGCTAAGAGAGAGCCGAAGTTCAAAGTTAGAAAGCACAATAGATGTCCCTTATGTGGTAGACCTCGTGCCTTCCTTAGGAAGTTCAATATGTGCCGCATATGTTTCAGAAAGCTCGCTAGAGAAGGAAAGATTCCTGGCGTTATAAAGTCGAGTTGGTGAGGAGGGAATGAGAATATGTATGTGACTGATCCTATAGGCGATATGCTTACAAGGATAAGGAACGCTAATGCCGTTTATCGCGAAATCGTTGACGTTCCTCTGTCTAAGATAAAATTAGAGATAGCTAAGATTTTGAAGAGAGAGGGATTTATCAAAGGGTTTAAGGTGGTTAAGGAAGACAATATTCCAATGATAAGGATATTTTTGAAATATGGTCCCAATAAGGAAAAGGTTATATCAGGGCTAAAGAGGGTTAGCAAGCCTGGACTTAGGGTTTATGTTGGTAAGAATGATCTTCCGAAAGTCAGTGGGGGGACTTGGTATAGCTATACTTTCAACATCGGTTGGAATTCTTACCGATAAAGAGGCGCGGGAAAAGGGAGTCGGAGGAGAAGTCCTTTGTTACGTATGGTGATGGAGGTGATTTGTTTTGTCGCGCATAGGTAAGATGCCAATAGAGCTTCCTAAGGGAGTAAGTGCAGAGATAAAGGATAAGAGGGTTAAGATTTCGGGACCAAAGGGAAGTTTGGAGTTGGAGATTCATCCAGATATAGAGGTTAAGTTGGAAGGGGATGTTCTAAGGGTTTATAGTTCCTTAGATGATAGGTTTCATAAAGCGCTTTATGGAACTACAAGAGCGATATTAGCTAACATGGTTGAGGGAGTCTCCAAAGGATTTGAAGTGGAACTTGAAATCGTCGGTGTAGGGTACAGGGCAAGGGTGGAAGGTAAGAAGCTTGTCCTATCGTTGGGGTATTCTCATCCTATAGAATATGAGCCTCCTAAGGGGATAACTATAGAGGTTCCGGATCAGCAGAGGATCATAGTTAAGGGAATAGACAAGCAGCTTGTTGGACAGGTTGCGGCGGTAATACGTTCCTTTAGAGAACCTGACTCCTATAAGGGTAAGGGAATACGCTATAAGGGTGAAGAAGTTAGACTTAAGCCTGGAAAAGCTGCGAAAACAGCATAGGAAGGGAGTGATCTCGCTTTGATTAATGTTCCTTCTCGTCAGGAAATGAGAAAAACAAGACACGAAAGAATTAGAAAGAAGATAAGAGGAACTGCAGAAAGGCCGAGACTCTGTGTTTTTAAGAGTTTAAATCATATATATGCTCAGATAATAGATGATGATGTTGGTCAAACTTTGGTTTCCGCTTCTACCCTTTCTCCTGAACTTAGGGGAAAGTATAAGCATGGAGGTAACGTTGAGGCTGCGAAACTTGTGGGACAACTTATAGCTCGTAAGGCTTTAGAAAAGGGAATTAAAAAGGTTGTCTTCGATAGAGGTGGGCATAAGTACCATGGTGCTGTGAAAGCGCTTGCTGATGCTGCAAGGGCTGAAGGATTAGAGTTTTGAAAAAGGGGGAGTGTAGGGTATGGCAGAGAAAAGAAAGCGTATAGATGCTTCTGGTCTTGATCTCAAGGAAAGGGTTGTTAGTATAAACAGGGTTTGCAAAGTTGTAAAGGGAGGAAAGAGGTATAAGTTTAGCGCTTTGGTTGTGGTAGGGGATGGAGATAGATATGTAGGGGTGGGTATGGGTAAGGCTAGAGAGGTTCCAGAGGCTATAAGGAAAGGAATAGAGGATGCTAGGAAGAACTTGATAGAGATAAAGAAGGTTGGAACGACGATTCCTCACTCCGTGGTTGGAGAGTTTGGTGCTGCTAAGGTTTTTTTGAGGCCTGCAGCTCCGGGGACAGGCGTTATCGCTGGTGGTGCTGTTCGCGCGATTTTAGAGCTTGGGGGTGTGAAGGACGTTTTAACTAAGTCAATTGGGAGGACAACGAACCCCATAAATGTTGCCAGAGCTGCGGTAGATGCTTTGCTTAAGCTTAAAACAGTTGAAGATGTGGAAAAGTTGAGAGGGGGAGTGGCTAAGCAATGAAAAAGCTTAGGATAAAGTGGATTAAGAGCTTTATAGGATATTCTGAAGATCAGAGAGATACCATAAGAGCTCTGGGTTTAAGAAAGCTTTATCAGGTTGTGGAAAAGCCTGATACTCCCCAAATAAGGGGTATGATCAGTAAGGTTAAGCATCTCGTGGAGGTTGAGGAGGGGATAGAAAGTGCTTAAGCTAAATATGCTTCGTCCACCTAAAGGAGCTAAGAAAAAGCCTAAGAGGAAAGGTATAGGTATTGGATCTGGTCATGGGAAGACTGCTTGTAAAGGACATAAGGGTCAGAAGGCTAGGACAGGTGGAGGGGTTAGACTTGGCTTTGAAGGAGGGCAAACTCCACTTGCGTTAAGGATTCCAAAGAGAGGTTTCAATAACGGTCCCTTTAGGAAAGAATATGCTGTTGTTAACGTTAAGGATCTGAATATATTTGAAGATAATGAGGTGGTTACTCCCGAGCTTCTTCTTGAAAGAGGTCTAATATCAGATTTAGCTGACGGGGTTAAGATTCTCGGTGAGGGAGAGATTAAAAAGGTGCTTTTGGTTAAAGCTCATGCCTTTAGCAAATCGGCTATTGAAAAGATAATATCGGCCGGAGGGAAAGTTGAGGTGATATAATTGTTTGAACCTATAAGGAATCTTTTCAGACTCCCAGATTTAAAGCAGAGGATACTTTTTACCTTGCTTGTATTGTTTATCTATAGGCTTGGCGCTCATATTCCAACTCCGGGAATAGATACAGCTGCTTTGATGAACCTTTTCGCGAAAGGGGGGATCTTGGGTTTCGTTGATCTTTTCGCTGGAGGTGCTTTAAGGAGATTTTCTGTTTTTGCTTTGGGGGTTGCTCCATATATAAACTCTGCTATAATAATGCAACTTTTAACGGTGGTGATCCCTTACCTTGAGAAGCTCTCTAAAGAGGGGGAAGAGGGCAGAAAGAAAATAACCCAATATACAAGGTATGGGACCATACTTTTTGTCAGCTTTACAGTCCTTTGGCTTAACCTATTGGTTGGAGCATCTTGGAGTTTTGTACGATACGAGTTGGATTGCGAGGTTGATAATAGTTGTCACTGTAACTGCAGGTAGCGTTTTTCTTATGTGGTTGGGAGAGCAGATCTCTGATCATGGTGTGGGTAATGGTATATCTATACTTATCTTCGCAGGTATAGTAGCTCAGATTCCGGAAGGATTGGCGAGAACCTTATCGCTTGTTAGTCTTGGGGAGATCAGTTTTATAAATCTAATTCTCTTTGCTGTTATAGCTGTTCTTGTAGTTGCAGGTGTAGTTGTAGTTCAGGAGGGACAAAGAAGGTTGCCCATTCAGTATGCCAAGAGAATCGTTGGAAGGCAGATTTATGGCGGGCAGACTACATTTCTCCCACTGAGGGTTAATATGGGTGGAGTTATACCGATTATATTCGCTTCTTCTATCTTAGTTTTTCCTAGCACTATCGCTCAATTTTTACCTGAAAGCTTTCAAGGAATTCTATCTATATTTAGGCCAGGGCACCCTGTATACATGATTTCTTATGCATTACTTATCATATTTTTTACATACTTTTACACTGCGGTTATATTCAATCCTACGGATGTTGCTAATAACCTCAAGAAGTACGGGGGTTTTATCCCAGGGATAAGGCCAGGTAAGCCTACTGCTGATTACATTGAACGAATTCTAGCGAGAGTTACTTTAGGTGGAGCGATATTTTTGGCGGGTATAGCTCTTTTACCGGTAATCCTGACGAAGTTAGTTAACATTACCACTTTCTATTTTGGTGGAACCGCTCTTCTTATAGTAGTTGGTGTCGCTCTTGAGACGGTTCATCAGATAGAAGCCTATCTCATAATGAGACATTATGAAGGCTTTATTAAGAAAACTGGTAGTAAAGATCTCTTTAGATTCTAAGCCATTTTTCATGGGGGGATTAACCTTGGATCTGAATCTTATATTCTTAGGTCCTCCGGGTTCGGGCAAGGGAAGTCAAGCACTTTTGCTTAAAAGGGATTACGGTATTCTTCACATATCTACGGGTGACATGCTTAGAGAGGCTGTGGCTAAAGGAACGCCCTTGGGGAAAAAGGCTAAGGATTATATGGATAGAGGATTGCTTGTTCCTGACGATATTATGATAGAGATGATAGAGGAGAAACTTCTACAATCTTCCCTAAGTGTGGGGTTTGTCCTTGATGGCTTTCCGAGAACTTTGCCACAGGCTGAAGCGATAGATAACCTATTTAAGAAGATGAACGTTAAACTAACGGCGGTCTTCCTGTTCAATGCGAGTAAGGATGTGATTCTCGATCGTCTTGTAAATAGGAGAGTGTGCAGAAACTGTGGGGCTCTCTATCACCTTAAGTATTCCCCTACCAAAGGTCAACGGAAAGTGCGANTTTTGTGGAGGGGAGCTCTATCAAAGGGATGATGATAAGGAAGAGACGATTTTAAGAAGAATAAAGGTTTATGAAGAGCAAACAGCTTCATTGATTGACTACTATAGGGCCAAAGGGGTTCTTGTGGAACTAGATGCAAATCGGTCAGTTGACGAAGTATACATGGATATAAAGAGGTGGTTAGAAACTGGTAGTCACGTCGGATAAGGAACTTTTGCTCATTAGTACAGCTTGTAAGATCGTTGCTGAAACCTTATTTAAAATAGGTGAGCATATTAAGCCGGGGATAACTACTCTCTATCTGGATAGGTTAGCTGAAAGATATATAAGAGAGCGTGGGGGTATTCCTGCCTTTAAGGGGTACAAGGGTTATCCTGCAACTATATGTGCTTCAGTTAATGAAGAGGTGGTTCATGGGATACCATCACGGCGTAGGATATTACGGGAAGGGGATATCATAAGTGTGGATGTGGGGGTTCAGTATAGGGGCTATTATGGTGATGGAGCGTGGACTTTTGGTGTGGGTAAGGTAAGTGACGAGGCCAAAAAGCTAATCGAAGTTACTAAAGCTTCACTGGAGTTGGGTATAAGATGTCTCAAAGCTGGGGTAAGGATAGGAGATATAGGTGAAGTTATCCAAGAGTACGTGGAGTCTCAGGGTTTTTCAGTTGTTAGGGATTACGCGGGGCATGGCATTGGTAAAGCGTTGCACGAGTTCCCACAAGTTCCTAACTTTGGTAGGCGTGGTACGGGACCGGTTGTTGAGGAAGGAATGGTTTTAGCTATAGAACCTATGGTTAATGCAGGCGGATATGAAGTTGAGCTTCTTCCCGATGGTTGGACGGTGGTTACGAAAGATAGAAGCCTTTCCGCTCACTTTGAGCATACTGTTTTGGTTAGAAGGGAGGACGCAGTAATATTAACGCAGATTTAACAGAGTTAATTGGCAGAGTTGTGATATCTAAAGCTGGAAAGGACAAAGGAAAGTGGTATGTTGTTGTGAGTGTTGACTTCGAGGAAGAACGACTGTTAGTTTGCGATGGGGTTAGAAGAAGCTTAAATAGGCCTAAAAAGAAGAATCCAATTCATTTACAGTTCACTAATTACTATTTAGATAGCATTAGAGAAAAGCTAATTAAAGGGGAAAAGATATTAGATTCTGAAATAAAAGAAGGTTTAAGAGAATTGACTCGTGAAAGGGGAGGTGTGTAAATAGTTTATGCCCAAGGATGATGTCATTGAAGTTGTGGGTAAGGTGGTAGAACCTCTCCCCAATGCTATGTTTAGGGTTAAGCTAGAGAATGGGCATGAGGTTTTAGCTCATGTTTCTGGGAAGATGAGAATGAATTTCATAAGAATCCTACCCGGAGATAAAGTGTTGGTTCAGATATCACCCTATGATCTTACGCGAGGTAGGATTGTATATCGTTATAAATGATGAGGAGGTGTGTATTCTTGAAGATTAGAGCTTCTGTAAAGCCAAGGTGTGAAAAGTGTAAGATAGTTAGGCGTAAGGGGCAGATAAGGGTTATATGTTCTAATCCTCGTCATAAACAGAAGCAAGGTTAACTTAAAGGAGGAATGATGCGATGGCTAGAATAGCAGGGGTAGATCTTCCTCGGGAAAAAAGGGTAGAGATTGCGCTAACCTATATTTATGGAATCGGATTATCTAGATCTAGGGAAATACTTAAGAATACAGGGGTAGACCCTAATAAGCGAGTTAAAGATCTGACGGAGGAAGAGATAGCTAGGATAAGGGATTATATTGAGAAGAACTATAAGGTCGAGGGAGAGCTTAGAAGAGAGGTAGCTATGAATATTAAAAGGCTGATTGAGATTGGATGTTATAGAGGTATAAGGCATAAGTTGGGTTTGCCAGTCAGGGGCCAGAGGACGAGGAGTAATGCCAGGACTAGAAAAGGTCCAAGACGTACCGTTGGTGCTAAGAGGAGTAAGTGAACCTTATAAAAGGAGGGTTTATGTATGGCGCAGGCGAAATCACGGGCAAAAAAGAGGAGGAAGGAAAAGCGAACCGTTTTGTCTGGTATAGCACATATAAAAGCTACTTTCAATAATACAATAGTTGCCATAACGGATAAGGAAGGAAACGTTTTATGTTGGGCAAGTGGTGGAACGGTGGGGTATAAAGGAACGCGAAAGTCTACTCCTTATGCTGCCCAGCTGGCAGCTGAGCAAGCTGCTAAAAAGGCTGTAGATCAATACGGCATGAGAGAGGTAGATGTGTACGTTAAAGGACCTGGTGCAGGGAGAGAGGCTGCTATAAGATCATTACAGGCAGCAGGGCTTGAGGTTAAATCTATAAAGGATGTGACTCCTATACCTCACGATGGTTGTCGTCCACCTTCGAGACGAAGGGTATAATTAGCCTAGAAGGGAGGTTTAAGTTTAATGGGAAGATACACTGGTCCAGTTTGTAGACTGTGCAGAACTGAAGGAGTTAAGCTTTTCTTAAAAGGGGAAAAGTGTTCCTCAGATAAATGCCCTCTTTCTAAGAGGCCTTTCCCGCCGGGCATGCATGGGAGGGAAAGGAGGAGAAAGCTTACGGAATATGGAATGAGGTTGAGGGAGAAGCAAAAGCTAAAGAGGATATACGGAATGAGAGAGGAACAGTTTGAGAGGTTCTTTGAGATGGCGAGTAAGCAGAAAGGAATGACGGGTAATAATTTATTGATATTGTTGGAGAGAAGACTTGATAACGTAGTTTACAGGTTAGGGTTTGCTCCTAATAGGAGGACGGCGCGCCAGATTGTAAGTCATGGTCATATCCTAGTCAACGGCAAGAAGGTCACAGTTCCTTCTTATCTTGTGGATCCGGGGGATACTATAGAGGTAAAGCCTGATAGCAGGGACTCTGTGCTCTTTAAGCATATTCCTGAAACTTCGAACGGGGCCCGCGTTCCCGATTGGCTTGAGCTTGATGCAGCAAACTTTAGAGGAAGGGTTTTATCTTTGCCCGAAATCGATCAAATAGATACGGCTAGAATGGTTAACCTGCAGCTTATTGTAGAGTTCTACTCTCGTTAGGAGGTTTTGTATAATGAAGCTTTTAACTCCTCATATAGAGTCGAGATCGCCTGACCCCAAGTATGGGTTGTTTATAGTTGAGCCCTTGAATAGGGGATTCGGAAACACCTTAGGTAATGCGTTGAGAAGGGTCCTTTTATCCTCTCTGTCTGGAGCGGCTGTAACTGCTGTGAGAATAGAGGGAGTTTTACACGAATTCTCTACGATTCCTGGGGTCAAGGAGGATGTTATAGATATCCTGTTTAACGTAAAAAATATAAAGTTAAAGCTTTACTCTAATGAACCNAAGATTTTAAGGATAGAGGCTAAGGGAGAGAAGGAAGTAAAGGCTGGTGATATAGAGGTTGATAGCGATGTTGAGATAGTGAATCCAGACCTGCATATAGCTACTTTGGATCAAGGAGCGGTTCTGAAGATGGATCTCTATGTGGAGAAGGGAATGGGTTATCTCCCGCTGGATAGGGAAAGAAAACCTGATTTACCTCTTGATTTTATGCTAATAGATGCTGTTTTCAGCCCTGTTGTGAAGGTTGCTTATAAGGTAGAGGATATTCGCTATGAGCAGTTTACACAATGTGAGAGGCTTACGCTGGAAGTGTGGACTGATGGGAGGATCTCTCCTGAGGAAGCTTTATCAAGAGCAGCGGGTATACTTGTTAATTACTTCTCTCAGTTCTCCAGAATAGCACCTGTTTCTGATAGTGATAAAGAAAGCAAGGTTCAGGAGAGCATAGAGAGTAACTTGCTTTCCCTTCCTATAAAGGAGCTTGAGCTTTCTGTTAGGTCTGAAAATTGTTTGTTAAGAGCGGGTATAAGGACAGTAGGAGAGCTTATTCAAAAAACACCCGAAGAGCTTTTAAAGATAAGAAACTTGGGGAAGAAATCATTGAATGAGATTCAGGAAAAGCTTGGTAGATTGGGTCTAAGCCTTAAGGAGGAAGATAAGAAAACAACTCCTAAGGAGGGAGGAGAGTAAGATGCGTCACCGTAAAAAGGGGAGGAAGCTTAGTAGAACCTTAAGCCATAGAAAAGCATTATTGAGAAATCTTGCTATATCTCTAATAATGAATGGAAAGATAGTAACTACAGAGCCTAAAGCTAAGGAGCTAAGAAGAGTGGTGGAGAAGCTCATAAGCAAGGCTAAAGAGGGAACGCTTCATGTAAGGAGACAAGTTATAGCCTTCATACCCCATAAAGAGGCTGTCAGGAAGCTCTTTAATGAGATTGCTCCACGCTATAAAGATAGAAATGGGGGATATACGAGGATACTTAAGATAGGAGAAAGGGAAGGAGATTCTGCTTTTATGGCCTTGATTGAGCTCGTTTAGATGATTAGATTTGTCGATGTAAGTTTTAGTTACGGGGAAAGAAAGGTTTTTGAGGGCATAAACCTTGAGATAAAAAAAGGGGAATGGGTAGCTTTAGTTGGGGCTAATGGCTCAGGTAAAAGCACTTTGGTGAAGCTGCTTAATGCTATTCTTATACCTACGGAAGGTCACGTTTTGATCGATGGATTGGACACTCGTGATGAAGGTGCTTTGTGGGAGATAAGAAGGAGGGTGGGGGTAGTTTTTCAAAACCCTGATACTCAGATAGTTGCTTCGATAGTAGAGGATGATATTGCTTTTGGACCTGAGAATCTAGGCTTGGATCCAACTGAAATAAGGCAAAGGGTAGATAAGGTTTTGGAAGTACTTGATCTTGTTCCCTTTAGATCATCTCCTACGTATGCTCTTTCTGGTGGGCAGAAGCAAAAGCTTGCTATAGCTGGGGCATTGGCCATGAAGCCGGAGTACCTAGTTTTGGATGAACCTACATCTATGCTTGACCCTCCTTCTCGAAGGGAAATTAATAGGATATTAAATTACCTTTACAGCAAAGGAGATCTAACCATCATATATTCTACCCATAATCCAGAAGAGATAGTGCTTGCGAGAAGAGTTATAGCTTTGGTCAATGGTAAGATAGCTTTTGATGGAACACCTTTAGAGTTCTTCTCTAACCCGGACATGGTTTGGGAATTTGGGATTAGGCTCCCTATAATAACTCACTTGTGTTATAGGTTGAGGAAAAGAGGATTGGCTCTCACTTTCCCGGTTTTTGATCCAGAGGAGCTTATCGATGAGCTATGGCGATTGAAGTCAGGAATGTAAGTTTTTCCTATTCTTTGGATTCTGCTTTCGAAACCAAGGTTTTAGATGGCGTGTCTTTTAGACTTGAGCATGGAGAGAATCTTGGCATACTTGGTCCTACAGGGTCTGGAAAGTCTACGCTTATTCAGCTTTTAAATGCTTTGCTTATTCCTACGCAAGGAGAAGTATTAGTCGATGGTTTGAACACGAAGGATAAAAAAAATGGTAGCAAAATAAGGGAGCTTGTAGGCGTTGTTTTTCAATATCCGGAGAACCAATTCTTTGAGGATAAGGTATATGATGAGATAGCCTTTGGAGCTAGAAATCTTAAGTTATCCGAGGAGAAAGTTAGAGAGAGGGTTCTCGAGGCTATAAACTTTCTGGANCTTTCCGCAGATATANTGCAAAAGTCTCCTTTTGAGATAAGCGGTGGAGAAAAGAGAAAGGTAGCTATAGCGAGCATTCTTGTGAGAAAGCCGAAGTATCTGGTGCTTGACGAGCCCTTTGCTGGAATGGATTATCCTGGCACGAGAGCTCTTTTGAGTCTTTTTAAGAATCTAAAGGGTAAATGCTCTATTATCGTTGTTACTCATACTCTTGATGAGCTTTTGGGCTTGGTTGATAAACTTCTTTTTCTTTACAAAGGAAGAGTAAAGGCCTTTGGGGATTTAAGGAGCCTTTTCGACCTAGATGAGCTTCGCGAATATGTTTCTTTGATAGAGCTCTTAAGTAAGCTTAAGAAAAAGGGATTCTCTTTTAGAAAGAGCTTGGTGGATATGGATAGCTTAGAGGAGGACATAGTTTGGAATGTCTTACATGGGAAAGTTTAGTGTTGGGACTTTTATCCCTGTTGATTCGCCTATACACCGCTTGGATCCTAGAGTTAAGATAGTCTCGGTATTAATCTTACTGGTTTTACTTTTTCTAACCAATTCCATTGTTAAGTTTATTCCCTACATCTTTCTTACTGCCTTTTTGTTTTATCTTTCACGGCTTCCTTTAAAGGTCTTGATTAAGGGTATAAAACCTGTTTTATTCCTCTTGAGCTTTGCTTTTGTATTTCAGATTTTTTTCACGCCAGGTGAGATAATATTTAAGCTTAGCTTTATTTCCGTAACTAAAGAGGGTTTAAATCTTGCTACTGTTAATAACTCTGAGATTGTCTCCTTCTTGTCTTTCTGACTAATCTCTTGACCTTTACCACATCTCCAGTTGCTGTTACCGATGGTATTGAGGAGCTACTTAAAATACTTTAAGTTTTTGAGAGTTCCATCTCACGAGATAGCTATGACGATGAGCATATCCTTACGGTTTATTCCAACATTATTTGAAGAAGCGGACAGGATAATGAAAGCTCAAATGGCGAGGGGAGCGGAATTTGGTACAGGAAAATTTTTGCAAAGGATCAGGAGTTATATTCCCCTTGTGGTCCCTCTATTTGTTGGGGTTTTTAGGAAGGCAGAGGAACTTGCAATAGCTATGGAATCTCGATGCTATAGGGGAGGAGAAGGAAGAACGAGGATGAAGAGCCTGAAGCTAAGATTTGAGGATTATTTTGCTGGGATTATAGTTTTGGCTTTCGCGTTACTTAATATAGCTTGGGGATGGTTTTAAACACATTATTGATCATTTCTTATGATGGAACATCGTTTTTTGGTTGGCAGAAGCAGCCTGGAGTCCCGACCAATTCAAGGAGAACTGGAGCGGGTCTTATCTAAGTTATTTAATTCCAAGGTTAGGGTAAAGGGAGCAGGGCGGACGGATAGAGGTGTCCACGCCTTAAGGCAGTTTGCAAACTTTATATCCCCTTTTGACTTTGACCCCCTCTTGCTTAAAAGATCTCTTAATGCTCTTCTTCCACCAGACATAAGGGTTTTAAAGGTTGTAAAAAATATTCCTCCCTATTTTGACGCAAGGAGAAATGCTGTTTGGAGGGAGTATAAGTACTTCATATATAGGGGGGAAGTAATCCCCCCTTTCTTGGTCAGATATTGCTATCATTTAAAAAGAGAGCTGGATTTTTCCATCTTGGAGAAAGTTTGTTCCCTTTTTATAGGTGTTCATGATTTTTCTGCTTTCTGTGATGGAGAGGATCCTGCGAGTCAGTAAGGTAAGAGAGGTTTATGAATTTGGTTTTGAACTTAAGGGACCCCTTTTGATTTTTAAGGTTCAGAGCGAATGCCTTCTTAAGACACATGGTTAGGATAATGGTTTCTACCGTTATAGACGTGGCTTGTGGGAAAAAGAGTGAAAGAGACATTGAGGAAGCTCTTAGAACTGGTAAAAGGATTCTCTCTTCTCCAGCATTAGCTCCTAACGGTCTTTGGTTATGGAATGTTGGTTTTGAACTCTCCGAGGGGATAAATCATGATGCTTAAGCCCTTTGATTACTACTCTCCTAGAACTTTAGATGATCTCTTTGATATCCTTGATGAGGAGAACGTTGTAGTTTTCACTGGTGGGACAGAGCTTTTCACGAGAATTAGAAAGGGACTTTCTCACCCAAAGATAGTTGTAGATTTAAAGAGGATAGACGAACTATGGTTCTTTTCCTTTGATCGTGGAAAGGGGTTAACCATAGGAGCTACTCTTACCTTGAGCGAAGTGATAGAATCTCCTGTCGTTAAGAAATTGTATCCCATCCTATTTAAGTGCTGTTTGGCAATAGGAACTCCAGAGTTGAGGAATAAGGCTACGGTTGTTGGTAACATCTGTAGCGGTTTTTTAACGGCAGATACTATTCCTGTTCTTTTGCTTTATAACTGTAGTCTGGAGATATTAGGCAGATGTGGAAGAAGGAGCATCAGCCTCTCAGACTTCCTTTCTTTGAGCGAAAGGCTTAAGAAGGGAGAGATCGTTGCCTCTATATTTATACCTTGTTTGGAGGTTGCTAAGGGAAATTATTATAGGTTTAAAGAAGGCTTGAAACGACCTTCCTTTGGGGTGGCTTATGTCAAGTTTGATAACTCCTTGAAGATATCAATTTGTGATGAGTTTCTGGGCTTTTGGTTACTTCGATCTTTAGAAGAACTTGGGCTTTTCCTTAAAAAGTATAGTGCTAAAATTGACGAAAGGAAAGTCTTGTTACTGGAAAGGGTACTTAAGGAGCTTTCTTAGGATGAATCATCTTGTACAAGTTAGAGTGAATGGTAAAATTTATAAAGCTGAGGTTCCCTCTCAAAAGACCCTGCTTGAGTTTTTAACCGAGGATCTTGGCTTGAGTGGCTTGAGTGGAGGATGTGGGAAGGGGGAGTGTGGGAAGTGTATTGTTATCCTTAATGGGCGAGCTGTCAACGCCTGTCTAACTCTTGTGGTTGAGGTTGACGGTGAGGATATAATGACCTTTGAAGGGAGGTAGAAAGTTGTGGGTGAAAGAAGCGGTGCTTCGAAACTCTCAACGAAGGACATACTTTATTATGTAGATGAGGTACCACCTTTAGGTGAAAGCATATTGCTGGGATTTCAACATGTTCTAACGCTATTCGGGGCTACGATAGCTGTTCCACTTATACTTGGGGGAGCTATGGGATTTTCTCCTGATCAGACGGCTATACTCATAGGTGCGGTTATGGTTACGGCGGGAGTAGCCACTTTGCTTCAGATATTCTTTGGTACGAAGCTTCCCATCGTTCAAAGTATGTCTTTTTCCTTTATCGGTCCGGTTTTATCTATAATAAAACAAACTGGGGGCGGAGTTGTTAGTATGCAATACGTTGCTGGTGCAGTAATGAGCGGTAGCCTAATTGAGATCGTCGTTGGTTGGAGCGGCTTAATAGGAAAGCTTAGGAGATTCGTTACCCCTGTTGTTATAGGTCCCGTGATAATAATGATAGGTCTTTCCCTATTTGAGGTAGGTGCTCCAAAAGCAGGGACGCATTGGCCTACTGCTCTTATTGTTATTGTATCCATATTCTTGTTTTCTCAAGTTTTAAGCTCGAGATACAGGTTTTTTAGGCTTTTCCCTGTTTTACTGGCTATTATCGTGGGATATGCCTTCTGTGCTGTAGGAACTTTAACGGGGATTTTTCCTAAAGGACATCCTGCTTACATAGATTTTTCTTTAATAGCTCATTCTCCGTGGATCAGACCCATAGATAAGATGATCTTTCCTTGGGGATTGCCCAAGTTTGATCTAGCTTTCTTTTTAACCATACTTGCGGGCTATCTTGCGTCTATGATTGAGTCCTTTGGAGATTATTTTTCTTGTGCTTATATGTCAAGGGCTTCTGAACCGACATCTAAAGTTATAAACAGGGGTATTAGTATGGAGGGATTAGGTTGCTTTCTCTCTGGAATATGGGGAGGCTTTGCAACTACAAGCTATTCTGAGAACATTGGTTTGATAGGCTTGACGAAGGTAGCATCGAGATATGTGGTTGGTGTTGCTGCTATTTTACTTATCTTACTTGGGGTGTTTAACAAATTTGGAGCATGTATCGCTACTATACCTGAGCCTGTTGTGGGAGCTATGTATTGTACTGTGTTTGGTATGATATCTGCTATTGGTGTTCAGCAATTAACTAAGGTTGATATGCAGTCTGGGAGAAACCTTCTTATAGTTGGGTTCACGCTTTTCATGGCTTTGAGCTTTCCGGCTTACATAAAGGGTGTTCCTGGGCTTTATAATCCTAGTCCTATCAATATTGGTTGGGCTCCATGGCTGGCCAATGCTCTGAATGCGATTCTATCGACGGAAATGGCTGTTGCTGCTATAGTTGGATTAACCCTTGATAATGTTATACCAGGTACAGATAAAGAAAGAGGTCTTTGCGGATAGAGATAAGTAAGGATTAATGTTTTATTGATGACTTTCACTTTTGATGCTATAATATAATCTAGCTTAATAGGTTCACTGGGTGAACGGGAAGTCCGGTGAAAGTCCGGCGCGGCCCCGCCCACGGTAAGAGGGGGACGAAAGGTCTTTGATACCACTGGAGATCGTGAGATCTCTGGGAAGGTAGACCGAGTAGAGAGATCCCTCAAGCCCGGAGACCGGCCCGGTGATAGTAAAATAGGCTCCTGCGGACGGAGGAGGAGTTCTTTAAGAGGATGTAAAGAGCCTGGCTTTCACTCCGCTCTAAGGTGGGAGCCAGGCTCTTAGTTTTGAAGGGGGTGCTTCTGTGAAAAGGGAGAACCTAGTTGTAGTTTTCGTGATCCTTTTAATAGCTTCTGGAGCTAATGCTCAGGTTTTTGAGCTTGGCACGCTTGAAGTTTACGGTTCTCGGTTGGACCTTTTAAGGGATGAGCCATCTTCTTGTTCTCTTATTTTTCCTTCACAGTATGAGGGAGAGTTTAAGGATCTTGGCGAGCTTTTGTCTAAGATTCCTGGGGTTAGGGTTACGAAATTGGGAGGAAGGGGAAGTTACACAGTGGTATCCATAAGGGGTAGCACAGCTGGACAGGTCGCTATATATCTTAACGGTATTTTGATGAACATGGGTGGGGAGGGGGCTGTGGATTTATCAACTATACCCTTAAGCGCTGTTGAGCGAATTGAGGTCTATAGAGGAAGCGTTCCTGCGCGCTTTGGAATATCTGGGATAGGAGGGGTAATAAACATCGTAACCTTTGAAGAGAGTAAGTTTAACGTGGTGAAAGCTTCTGCTGGCTCTTTTAGGAGTTATAGTGCTGAGTCAATCAATAACGTAGGAAAGGCTCTAATATCTTTGAACCTTGAATGCAGCAGGGGGGATTATCTCTACGATAATGATAATGGGACTCCTTTTAACCCCTCCGATGACTACGAAGCTAGGAGGCAAAACAACGCTTACAGATTAAACGATATCAAGATCTCCAGGAAGGTAGGAGATAGGACCAAGATATTTTTGAACTACTTTTCGAAACATAGAGAGCTTCCTAAGCCAGCACCAGGTAGCGATAGGGATGATTTCGTTTCTCGCTCTAATCTTTCGGAAGAGAGATTCTTGGGAGAGATAACGACTAATTTTAGGCTTTCAAATAAGACCATGGGTGCTTTCTCTATCTACGGGCTTCTTTCGGAGAGAGAGTTTAGGAACCCCTATGGCGACATTGGATGGGGGGGACAAAAGCACAACTGGTATAACTCTTACAAGCTTGGAGGGAGGGCTTCTCTAAATTATCTGCTTAGTGAGGAAGGCTTGCTTGAAGCCTATTTGGACTTTTCCTTTGAAAAGCTTATCCCCGGAGGGGATATAGTTTCCCAGGGTTATTGGTCTCCCTTAAAGGGGGTATCTGAGTATGAGAGGGGCTTAATAAACTTTTCCCTTGATTATAATATCAGCAAGGGTAAGCTTATTCTTGTCCCATGGGTTAGATTTTTAAGCCTGTGGGAAAGCTCGAAAAAACTTGATGGTGTTGAAGAGAACTCAACCGATGACAGCTTTTGCTATGGGATCAGAAGTAAATATATCCTTGATGAGAATTGGGCGATTAAGGCTACATGGGGAAAAGCTGTTAGATTGCCGACATTTTATGAAAAGTTTGGTGATGGTGCTTTTATTCTTCCTAACCCAGAGCTTAAAAGTGAACGTGGAGAAAACTTCGATTTTGGTTTAGAATACATGAGCAAAGATCTAATGATTAGCGTTACATACTTTAGAAGCGATATAGATGACCTTATAGAGTTTGTCATGGCTAATCCCAAGTTTGCTTACTATAAGAACATCAAGGGGGCTAAAGTGGAAGGGATTGAGCTGGAGTTCTCTAAGGTGTGGAGTATGGGATGGAGCGCCAATTTATCTTACACCTATATGAGGTCAAGAAGTGAAATCTTAGGTTATAGAGAGGGAAAACCCTTACCTAACAGGCCAGAGCATAGCGTTAGCTTAAGGTTAGCTCGTTCTTGGAAGGATTGGGAGTTCTTTGTAGAAGGAGAGTTTATCGGTGAGAATTACTTTGATACTGGTGGGTTGGTTAAGTTTAGTGATTGGTGGGAGCTTAATTTAGGGCTTTCTCATGAACTTTCTGAGAAGGAAAAGCTCAGTCTGGTGATAAAAAACCTTACTAATAATCAGGACCTAAGGGTTAAACCTGTTGGTTATGGTCCAGAAAAGATGCCTGATTATCCTCCTATTGGAAGAGCTTTTTACTTAACCTATATAAAGAACTTTTGAAAGGAGGGTAAGAAGTATGGTTACTAGGAAGAAGGTAGCTCTTGTATCTTTACTGCTGGTTTTAGCTTTTCTCCTCTGGGGTTGTGGTGGGGGTGGAGGAAGCTGGACACCCGGGAATCTGCTCGCTATAGTTATAGGGGTAGATTCAAGTTATAGCACAGCTAACCTTTCTACTGTTAGTCTGGATGAGGAAGAGTTTAGTATATCGCCATCCTTGATTTCTAACCTTTGTGGAGACACGGTAGTCAAAACCTACAGGGATTATGTTTTTATAGTGGAAAGACCTAGCTGGGGGACGGTGGATTCTCCTATATACGTTTATAAGGTTGGAGAGTGGGATAATCCATTGAAGAATTATACTCTTGGTAAGAACGTTTATGACATCGTATTCGTTAATGAGAGTGTAGCTTATGCTATACCATGGGGAGAAGCATTTATTCAGAAGATCAAGCCTTTGACTGGAGAAGAGATTAGAAAAGTAGATCTTTCTTCATATTCCTATGGAAGTGATGGGTCTCCTAACGCAGCGAAAGGGTTGTTTACAAACGGAAGGTTATTTGTTATCCTTCAGAGATACGATGTAGGAACATTTTCCTATGGAGAAGGGAAATTGATCGTGATCAATCCCAATGAAGATAGTATCGATAGAGATATAACACTTAACAGTAAGAACCCTCAAGATTTGGATCACTATGGTGGGAAGTTATATATAGTTCAAGCTGGTAGATTGTTTGATCCTTCGGACGATGCTATTGATGTTATGGATTTGAGGGATTACAACTTGAGAAAGCTTTGTGATAACCCATTGCAGGAAGAGGGTATGGATCTATATGCTCTTGAGATAACGGAGAATGGTACAGCTTATCTTCTTGGAGGGGGATGGCCT
>Ga0065718_1005014_pt1 | contig 41172 bp, 44 predicted proteins | sample GBSCel77sediment_2_FD_59105 | JGI IMG/M metagenome (GOLD analysis project Ga0065718, IMG submission 59105) | Hot spring sediment microbial communities from Great Boiling Spring, Nevada - cellulolytic enrichment CS 77C v3 (version 3) | ecosystem: Environmental > Aquatic > Thermal springs > Hot...
GGCGGGTTTTGATGAATTGACTGTATTCACGAATGCGTTTCAGCGCCACTGGTTGATACGGTGCTCGTTGGTGTATTAGGGCTAAAAATGGGACCTTCGTCAGCAGAAGTAATGATCTGTTAGAAGTTATTTAATCCCCAAGAGTAGTACGTGGGTGAGTTTAAGTGCGGCGGGTTTTTTACCTAGGGATAGCTTTGATTTTATGATGATTCCGCTGGGTTATAATTTGGCGATAGGAGATTTGTATGTGTGCCAAGGGGTATTTTGTTCGTACGCAAATGCGACATTGAGGATAGTGGCTTCCTGGAATGGCTTACCCAAAATTTGGAGGCCAATAGGCAATTGCTTGATTGATCCGTCGGCTGTCTGGATTTGAGCCATTCCACAGGGCACGCTAATGCCGCAGATCCCTGCTAGATTACAGCTGATAGTATAAATGTCGGTTAAGTACATCTGTAACGGATCTTCAATCTTTTCACCGATTTTGAAGGCTGGTGTGGCAGTGGTTGGTCCTATGAGGACGTCGGTTTTTTCGAATGCCTTTAGGAATTCCTGCCTGATAATGGTTCTGACCTTTTGGGCACGCAAATAGTATGCATCGTAATACCCCTTGCTCAAAACGTATGTCCCAAGGATGATTCGTCTTTTTACTTCTTTACCGAAACCGGTTCCCCGCGTTTTGGTGTACATATCGTAAAGGTCTGCACCATCGACTCGTAACCCGTAGCGGACACCGTCATATCGTGCCAGGTTTGCCGAGGCTTCTGCTGTGGCAATAATGTAGTAAGCAGCTATTGCGTACTCGGTGCTGGGAATGGAGACCTCGACAATTTCTGCGCCCAGGGACGCTAGTTGGGTGATTGCATTGTTTATAGCGGTTTTGACCTCTGGGTCGAGCCCGGGCCCCATGTATTCTTTTACTACGCCGATTCTTAGGCCCTTGATCTCTCCGGTTAACAGCTGGGGGTAATCAGGGACATCAATTGGAAAGCTGGTGGAATCGCGCGGGTCGTGACCAGCTATAATACGGAGGAGTATTCCGGCGTCCTTGACGGTTTTTGTTACTGGGCCGATTTGGTCCAAGGATGATGCGTATGACACAAGGCCGTATCGGGAGACTCGGCCGTAGGTGGGTTTGAGTCCCACGCAACCGCAATAGGCGGCGGGTTGGCGAACGGAGCCCCCTGTATCAGAGCCAATGGAAGCAAAGCATTCGCCTGCTGCTATGGCGGCTGCGCACCCGCCGGAAGATCCTCCAGCTACCCTCTCCAAGTCCCATGGGTTTTTCGTTGGTCCATATATTGAGTTTTCTGTGGAGCTGCCCATTGCAAATTCATCCATGTTCAGGCGTCCCAAAATAATTGCTCCTGCAGCTTTCAAGCGTTCTACAACAGCGGCGTCGTAAGGGGAGATAAATCCCTGGAGTATTTTTGAAGCGCAAGTTAGGGGGGAACCTTTATGCGCAATAATGTCTTTTAGTGCGATTGGGATTCCCCATAAGGGTTTATCTAGGTTATCAAAAAAATTCTTATCTGCTTCTTCAGCTTCGCTAATTGCTTTTTGTGGGTCTATGTGAACGTACGCATTAATTAACGTATCAATGCGGTTAATGCGGTCTATTAGTGCGGTGACAATTTCTTTGGAGGAGAGCTCTCGGTGCCGGACTTTTGTTATGAGTTCATCTAGTGTGAGGTTGTGAATCATCGTTGCAGGTAGAGTCACTCTACAATCTTGGGTACAATAAACAGCCCATTTCTTGCAACTGGGGCCATTGCCAGNGCCTGTTGGTGTGGTAAAGTTTCAGCCTCTTTATCAAATCTAACNACATTGACTAGATCGATTGCGTGCGCAGTGGGTTCTATGCCTTCTACAGGGACTTCTTTTAATTTTTCGACGTAACAGAGAATTTGTTCAAACTGCTTTGAAAACATAGCTTCTTCCTCGGGGGTTAAAGCAATCCGGCAAAGGTCAGCAACGTGTTTTATGTCGAATTCTAACCTTTCCATAACCGGTGCGCAGTTTACGGGTTGGGGATTAGCCTGAAAAGCAATGTGTTTATTCTTCCCCAAACCTACTGTTTATTAATTCTTCTAGGGCATTAAGGGCTTCTTCAGCTCTAGAACCTTCTGCGTAAATTTTTAACCGGCTTCCTTGACCCGCAGCTAACATAAGCAGCCCCATAAGGCTTTTCCCGTTTACACGTTCCCCATCTTTCTCGACATGGATTTCACAGGGAAATTTACTTGCTAGGCGTACAAACATTGCTGCTGGGCGGGCGTGGAGGCCTAGTTTATTTTTAATCTCCACTTCCCTAATCCGTGTTTGGCCTTTTTCGCGGATTACTTTTTTAGCCGCCATTTTCCGATTTCTTAACAACTTACAACTTACAATAGAGTTAGTTATTGCCAAGGGATTTTATTCTGGATCAGACGCTATGGCACTTTTAGGTTCCTTTAACCTTTTCATATGTGCGAGGACCTTTTTATTGAGAGCTTCGGCTGGTTTGAACCCGGATGCGATCAATTTTTGGTGAAGGGCTGCAACTTCGATTAGCCTNGCAATGTCGCGTCCTGGTCTAACTGGAATTGTAATATGCGGGACCTCTACGCCCAAAATCTTGGTAAATTGAGGGCTCATCCCAAGCCGGTCTATGTCGGGGACTTTTTCCCAGGCCTTTAGGGTGACAACTAGGTCGAGTTTTTTGCGTCTGCGTATACTCCTGATGCCGAAGGTCGCTGGTACGTTTATAATGCCGATTCCTCGTACTTCCATGAAGTCGCGCGTTACCTCTGGGGAATAACCATATAGTTCGTTGCCCGTAAGCACGACTTTGGTAATGTCATCTGAGACCAAGCTATATCCGCGTTCGATCAAAGCCAGAACCGACTCGCTTTTGCCAATCCCGCTTTCCCCGCAGATTAGAACGCCTATTCCAAGGATATCGACCATACTACCTTGTAAGAGGGTATATGGGGCAAAAAGCGTTTCTAAGGCGAGAGTGGCCTTGTTTATAAAGTTCATTGTGACCAGCGAGCTTTGTAAGAGTGGCGTGGCATATTGTTTAGCTGATTCCCTCCAAGTCTTTTCGATTGGCAGATTTCGGCAAAATACTACACATGGAACTTTAAATTGGAGGAGTTGTTTGAATCGAGAGTGGCGTGCTTTAGCAGGCAAAGATCTCAAGTAATGGGCTTCTGCATTGCCTATTACCTGGATGCGTCGGTATGCGAAGTACTTGGTAAAACCTGCTAACATTAGCCCAGGACGATTCACAGTTGGTTCTCGGATGATTCGGTCAAGGCCGTTTTCACCAGCTACCAACTCCAGTTTTAGATCTTTCTTATATTCCTCGAAGAATCGTCTGATGCTTACAGTTTCGCGTTGCATATAGGCTTCAGATTGTAAATTCGGGTCCGAGGTAAATTTCTCTGGCTTTAGGGTCACTTAGCATAGCTTGGGCATCGCCTTCATATAGGATTTTCCCATGAGCAATTAGGTAAGCACGGTCTACTAATCGTAAGGTTTCTTGAGCGCGGTGGTCGGTGATTAATATAGCTATATTCCGGGCTTTGAGTCGCCGGATTATTTTTTGGACTTCGTAAACGGTTATTGGATCAATCCCGCTGAACGGCTCGTCTAATAGTAAAAGCTTTGGATTTGTTACTAGGGCACGTGTGATTTCAAGTCTGCGTTTTTCTCCGCCACTTAGGGTGTAAGCTTTTCGTTTAGCTAGATCAGTAAGCTCCAGTTCTTCCAGAAGATGCCTTAGACGGGCTTCTCTTTCTTGCTTTGTTAAGTCGCAAACTTCCAAGACCGCCATTATGTTTTCCTCAACTGTAAGCTTACGAAAGATTGATGGCTCTTGGGTGAGGTACCCAATCCCTAGGCGGGCTCGTTTATGCATGGGTAATTTTGTTATATCTTTGTTCTCGAACATTACTCTCCCGGCCTCCGGCCGAATCAATCCGGCGATTATGTTAAAGGTTGTCGTTTTTCCCGCACCGTTTGGGCCAAGGAGCCCTACGATTTCCCCTGCGTTAATGTGTATAGTAACACCGTCAACTACCCGTCGGCCATGATAAGCTTTGGCCAAGTTTTCACCCAGCAAGAGGGCACTGCTATATTGGGGGCGATTATCTGAGGTTTTAGTCTCAGCTGGAGCCATAGAAAATCAATGGGTTGTAATCTGTGGACCACTGGCGTTTGTTTGAATAATCGGGTCTTTCTCAAGAATTTGAGGTGTAGGGATATGATTGGGTGCGTTTTCTTGAGTTGTCATCAACATGCGAGCATTTTCTGCGTTTACCTGCCCAGTAGTTCGATCAAAAATTATTCGGTCAGCAATTAGAGATCCTTGGTCTGTTTCTAAAACTGGGTTCTCCAATAACTCTATAGTTTCATTTGTAGCATTCTGGAGTGTGGTGGATTTGTAAATTAGCTTACCCGCACGACCTTTGATTTGTTTATTTTGTGCATCTGCGATTACAAATGTCACAGTACCAGTAGCTGTCATTGATTCCACGGTTTTGTTTGTTGGGGAAATTAGTGCTTCCAGTCTTTCGCAAGTGAGGTTGAGTCTTGGAGCAACGATTTGGACGTTGCCGATAAAGATCACAAGGTTAGATTTAATATTAAACTCAGCGCTTTTCGCTGTAATTTGGGACACGTTCACCTCGACTGGTGGTTTGTGCGAAGTGGATGTTATCAATATATGGGTATTGGTTTGAGCAATCGCGATAAAAGAAACCCAAAAGTATGTTATTATACACTTTTTCATCAGAATCGGATTTTTGCTTTTACAGAATTTGTAATGGTTAGCACGGCTTCGTCTTGTTTCCAAGTGAAGCCTTCTCCGTGTATGGTAACTTTACCGTCCCCAATTTGGGCGATGATCCAGTTGGTTGACCAAGCACAACGTTTTGACAAGTCGTAGTAACATTCAGAAGCCTGGGCGACAAGGTTTGTTTCCCCAGTTAAGGAAACTAACACTATGGTGGGTTGTTGGATCCAAAACAACCCGTCATTTTTTGGTTCTGCTTGTTCACCCCTTATTATGGACTTGATACGGTTTTCGTTCGGTGGAGGGTAAAATTCTGGGATTTCAAACTCCAAGATCCTACCGAAAGGCGGGGCTGCTGCGTAATGCGAGCTCGGTTGAGGGTCTAACGCAATTACGGGCGTGACGAGGATAAATCCTAGAATTAAGGGTACCCAAATCTTTGATTCCCAGCAGTGTTTTTGCCTTGTTGAAGTGGTGAATTTTGAAAGGCGAGTTTTCTCTAGGAAAATTGCCATTTTATTTTGCTTCAGCAATAGCATTTTTGATTCGTACGAGGATTAAAAGTAAATCTTTAACCTGTGAGAGAGGAATCATATTCGGTCCATCACTAAGAGCTTTGTCTGGATCTGGGTGCGTTTCCATAAAGATCCCATCTGCTCCGGCTGCTATTGCTGCTTTCGCCAATACGGGGGCGAATTCGCGCTGACCCCCGGAGGCATTTCCTGCACCGCCAGGTAATTGGACTGAATGTGTGGCATCGAACACTACAGGATACCCGAAACTTTTCATGATTGGAATGGACCGCATATCTGATACCAAATTGTTGTACCCGAATGTGGTTCCGCGTTCAGTAATTAGGATTTTTTTTGCGCCAAAGTATTCTGCTTTTCTTACAACTTGACCCATTTCCATTGGGGAAAGGAATTGGCCTTTTTTTAAGTTGATAATTCGTCCTGACTTTGCTACAGCAGCAATCAGGTCTGTCTGTCTACATAAGAAGGCTGGTACTTGTATCACATCAACGACTTTTGATACCGGTTTTATCTGATCTACAGCGTGTACATCAGTAATTACAGGAACGCTGGCCTGCTGGCGTATTTTGGCGAGGATTTCTAAACCGCGTTCGAGTCCTGGGCCGCGATAAGATTCAGGAGACGTCCTATTTGCCTTGTCGTAGCTAGCTTTGAAAATGAACGGGATTCCTAATTGTTGACACGCGTTTTTGAGAGTTTCTGCTACTTCAAAACACAATTGTTCACTTTCAATAACGCATGGACCAGCAATTAAGAATAACCGTCCTTGCTTTAATTCGTCCCAGAGATTGCCGTAATCCATCGGTTGTAGTTTTTATCAGAAAGCGGGCTCAAAGTAAATCTTAGGTCTGTGGCCAACGGGCTTTAATTACGGCCTCGAAACTCAGACAATTTTGTTCTTTAGTGGATCATATCACTGTTCCATGGGGGATTGTGGCGCCGCGTGGTATTACCACTATGCCATCACGAATGTAGTATAATTCATGGTCGAAATTCGCAGGTTTTCCGTGTGGAGTAATGACTACGTTGTCTCCTATGCGGACGTTTTTATCGATTATTGTTTCTTCAATGCGTGTGTTCCGGCCAATTCCTAGTTTTGGAATACCCTTTGATTCACAAATCTTTTTGGATTCTTCAGTTTCGTAATAATCTATCCCCATAAGTACGACACGCCGTAGCACAGCGCCTTCCTCAATTATGCTTCGCAAACCTATTACGCAATGGATTAGAGTAGCCCGGTTGATTATGCACCCCTCAGAGATAAGTGCGTGATCAAGAGTTGCACCATTTACTTTTGAGCAAGGTAGGAACCGCGCCCGGGTGAAGATTGGAGCTGTCATGTCAAAGAAATTAAACCGTGGCAATTCGGATGCAGCATCCAGGTTGGCTTCGAAAAAAGTTTTTATGGTTCCGATGTCTTCCCAGTATCCCTGGAAAATATAAGCATAGACCTTGTATTCTTTGATTGCGTGGGGGATAATGTCGCGCCCAAAGTCGGGTTCATTTCCTGCAAGCACTTTTTGGATGACATCCCGGTTGAATACGTAAATACCCATCGAGGCAAGGTATAGTTCTGAGTCCCCTACGATTCCCAAAGCCGCGTACCATTCTTGTGGCAGTTTAAATCGCGCAATTAGTTCTGGATCGGTTGGTTTCTCAGCAAAGTCACGAATCCGCCGGTCACTGTCAATGCGCATTATACCTAACTGGGGGTACTTTTTCGCGTGGCATTGGGATTGTAGATATTGTGATATCTGCCCCAGATTGCATGTGTTGTAGGATTAATAACCTGAAATCCATCCGATATAGTTGGTCCCCGCTTAGTACAAGCAGATAATCGAAATCGTGGTCTAAAAAATGTTCTAGGTTTTTCCTCACGGCATCGGCTGTTCCTTCGAACCAAGACGCGCATTTAGCGGTTTGTTGTGCAGCTAGAATTTCAACAAACCCACCACTAAAAGCGTCGAAGTTGTAGGTCTGAGCGATGTGGCGATGCAGCGAAACGGAATTGTACTGAGTGAGCACGTATATCCTTCGGAATCCGGAGTTTATACAATTTGAGATTGGGACGTCTACCAGGCGGTATTTACCTGCTAATGGTACTGCCGGCTTTGCACGGTCACGGGTTAGGGGAAAAAGCCTTTTTCCTTGTCCTCCGCCTAATATCACGCAGAGCACGTTACTAGTGTTAATCGACTGTTTCACAATCGGCCCCATACAAAAGCAATTTATATACAGTATTCGCTTATGCAAGTTTTCGCGACCATTTACGTCAGATTTTAAGGGGATTTTGTCACGGCCTTTACCATATTCCCTAAGGGTTTTGGGCTGGAAGGATTGTTGAATTGGTTAAGTGGTGTGGCAGCACTTTTCCCAGAACACGGTTTTACAGTTGGTGTTTATAACCGTGACAGCTCAAGTGTCGAATAAGTAGTGGACTGAGGTTGACAAGTTGGTGTGCAAAGTGTTTAATTCTACTGAGTTTTCGGTGGCGCGTTCGTCTATCGGCTAGGACGCAGCCCTCTCAAGGCTGAAAGATGGGTTCGATTCCCATACGCGCTACCAATTTATTTTATCAAAAATGTTGAGCGTGTTTTGCCATAGGAAGGCGGTTTGAAATTTTGATGAGTTTGTTTCAAGTGATATTTACACCGACAAGTGCAGCCGAGCTGTCACGTGTTTCACGTGATGCCCAGCTCCAAATATTAAAAGAGTTCCGTACGCTTCCACGAAAGGTTCTCACCTCTAATTTAGACGAGTTTGGAAAATTAGAACGTGAAGGTCGCGTGCTTTATCGGTTGCGAGTAGGGGATTACCGGATCTACTTTGAACCTCATCNACTTGGGGTAATTGTGCATAGGATTTTAAGCAGGCATACCTTGAAGGATTTTTTATTCCGCTCAGGATTGAAAATGGGTGAAGACGAAGCCCTCCAGCAAAATCCTCAGTTTTGGAAGCTGATTGAGTCGGCTGAGAAGCGGGAAAACATAAAAAATTGAAAAGTTATTACCAGGAGGAACCTAGTGCGCAGCCGATCTGACATAGTTCGAAGATTCAAGATAGACCTTAGCTTTGTAGTGCACTGACTTGGTTTTAGGATAACGGCCTTCTAATTTATTAAGAAAGCTTACTCTGTAACTGCCTTGGAATGCGGGACCTAATTATTCTAGTTCTTCACCCAGTTCCACGTTCCAGTAGGCGTAATCGATGAATTGTTTCCAGCTTTCTGGGGTTGGTGTGTGTAATGAGAACTGAATGAAAGGTCGCCATTTAGGACGGCGGGGTTTCCGGATCAATTTCATGCCGGCTTCCTCTGGAGTCCTATTTCCCTTTTTAGCGTTACATTCAACACACGAGCACACTACGTTTTCCCAAGTAGTTTGGCCGCCACGATGTTTGGGTATAACGTGATCAAGGTTAAGCTCTTCACGTGGAAAGGTCCTTCCACAATATTGGCAGGTATTCCGATCGCGTTCGAAAATGTTTTGGCGAGTGAATTTTACCTCTTTTCTCGGAAACCGTTCGTACATCAGCAGTAAAATTATTTTAGGTATACGGATTCGAAAAGATATTGTATGGATGCATTCGTCCGAGGGACCGAGCCGGGAAAGATCTCGCCATTCATTAAAATTAAGAGTTTGGTACGAACCATCAGGATTCTGGAGCACCACAGCAGCGCGACCTTGGACAAGCAGCACTAATGCCCGGCGTACGGTGCAAATATTAATCGCTTGCCATAGGCGGTTAAGCACTAATACAGGTTGTTCCAGCAGGGCGTTCATCTAACGCTGCTTTTTAAGGATTTGCCAGAAAATTAGTATTTCGAGCCCAATCTTGTCAACGAAAAGCTTATTATAGCTATGCCCTCGGGATGGGCCAGCAATCCTTTCTGCCGAGTTTGCGATGTAGTATGGGCTTTAAATTGTTGCTTTGGATCAATGATTCATACCCTGGCTCAGGCGGGGAAGAAAAGGCCTCCAGATTTAGCGTTCCGATGTGTTTTTATGTGGAGCAAATCATTACGCTAATTTTGAAACCACTTTTGACATTTGGTTGAATATGGAATCACAAAGAAAAAAACACGTTCCATAATGTTTACACTGTGGGTTTGCGTATTTAGGAGTTCATTTTTGAATACAATAAAACTTTTCGCACATGCTAATAGCAACCAGCTGCGAGTATCCGCATAAATACCGCCTATGTGCTTTTTGGCGGGAAATTATCGGCTACAAGAGCCGCCACAGCTGTCGCACCCTTCAGGTGTATTCGGATTGTTAATTGTGAAAACACCCCCTTCAGGTGTCTCTTTGTAATCAATCTCGGTTCCCCGTAGGAAAATGGCGCTTTCAGGATCTACTACTACTTTAACCCCAAAAAATTCCTGAATTATATCGCCGTCTCTTTCAATATCGAACCCCATTCCGTATTGAAATCCTGAACACCCGATTCCTTCGATGAATATTCTCAAGAACTTGCCTTGAGCTGCGGGTTCCGAGTCTTGAATTTGCCTAATCTGCGTCGCGGCAGTTTCGGTAAGTGTTACTACTGATTCGTTTTCTGTATAATCGTTCATTNTTGTTGAAAAGTTAAAGCATTAATGGCTGTCTTGTCAAATGAGGATTGTAATTTTTCACTCCCGAGNCCTTGGAAAACCGAAAAAGGTAAGCCAGCGATTAACATTGCAAGTCTNTCAAGGAGAAAACGATAACTGTTTTTGGACTAAGTAGTGGCTTGGAAAGTGAGATCGATTTTCTAAGCCCATCGGTGTGCTGTTTTTGGATTGAGATTATAACGAGAGAGACGCGGCAAAAAAGGTTTTTGAGGGCTGGGGCTTTAAAACTTTAGGGGATTTTCAATCGAAAATGTTGGTTTTTGAATTGGAGTCTTGATTTTGAGCAAAGGGGTGATGATCTTTCCGAAAGCCATGTGTGATGTAAAAGGTAAATTTAATGGGAACAGGCCCATGATACTGACGGGAGAACAGCTTAAATTATTGGCGTTAAAGATCAGCAAGTTTAGACACGACGTGGCTAATGATCTAACTGTTTTGCACACTGTAGCGGAGATTACGGGGCGTTTACACCCAGAAACTGCCTCGCGAATGAATGTCATCCTACGCAATTCGGAAAAAATTAATCAAACTGTACGCCTATTTACTTTTGAGCTTGAGCAGCTACTTGGAGTAAGAGGGGAGCTTTCCGAAGATATGGGGAGGGTGAAGGAATAGGTTCTAAAAAGTTTAGCGCCTGCAAACCTTTTGAGTTTGCAGGCGCTGGTTCTGTAATTAGGGAAGCGAAAGAGTTATTCGTGGAGATATACCTGCCAACCAAGATATTTATTGAGGGCTTCGTAGACCCCTGCGGCTATGGTTGATGGGTTAATTGCGACGTGATGTTCAAACCCGTTCTCACAAATATACCGCAGGAGCTTTTGGAAGTTAGGGATTTCAACCACGCCAAACCCACCGAAAGTTTGGAGTGGATCCTTGGTTAATTTGCCCTCGCCAACGTACGCCCTGATGCACCCACAAGCGTCATCGGTGCTAATCCTAAGGAAGGTAAAGGGCACCGGTTTGAGTCGACCAACCACAGTTCCATAGGTATTATCTTTTCCAACGGTGCCAGCTATGATGGCTTGATAATCCATTTGAATTTCTCCCTGGAAGAAGTCTTTGGGCAAATTCGAGCAATGGAATACCACACCCTTATTTGGGTCGTTACCGTAGTTGTTGTTCCAGTCAACAAGTGCGCTTGGGCGGTCGCTTGCTTGGGACATGATATACATGGCTAATGCACCAGTAACGTCCACTTCGCAAGCGCTTGGTACTAACTTATTACTCAGCATACTCATTAATGTGCAAGGTACCACGCCAAAGTATTCTTCAATAGCTGTCCAGCATTGGAGTGCTGTTGCTTGTAGATTACATTCTTGAATCCAGCGATCGAGCACCACACCGAACTTGGCCATCTTCAACAGTGCTTCTAAGGGCACACCTTTGGTGTTCGCATAAGATTTAATTTCCTTGATCTTGTTTTGGACCTCAGGGTCATTGTCTGAAAGCTTGTTTACTTTGCCAAAAAACTCATACATGTCCATGGGTTCCACGCTAATTCCCGCTTGTTCCAGCAGTTTTTCGCTATAGCGCACAGTGTTGAAGGCTGCGGGGCGTGTACCCAAGGCACCAATCCGTAAATTCTTTAGGCTGCGGATAACTCGACACGTTACAGCAAAATCCTGGAGGTCCTGAATGAAAGTTTTACTGTTCGGATCATCTGTATGCAGGCGCGTAAGGGTAAATGGAATACCATACTGGCGAAGGTTGTTGCATACAGACATCTTTCCGCAGAAACTATCTCGCCGGTCTTTGATGGTCATGCGTTTAGGATCATCGTTAAAGGCATGGACCAACACTGGCACCCTTAGACCTGACCAGCGGATTGCGTTTGCTACCCCGCGTTCGTCACCAAAGTTAGGTAGCGTAACGAGTATGCCGTCAATTTTATCTGCATTCTGGCGGAAGAGTTCAGCACATTTGCGTGCATCCTCCATTGTCTCAACGGATCCAAATTTAGATGCCGTTGTGGGAAGGATGACTGCGTCTATAACCCAGCTTTTCAAGTGTGCTGAGTATCTGTTTGCGTCCTGTGTCGCACAAATGATCCGGGAAAAACCCGCGGTTACCAAGAATTACCCCGAGCGTAACATTCTTTTTCATAAGCTTTAAAATTGTTCGGCCGAATAATGTACAATTTGGGGTGAACTTGGCAACAAACTTTTTAAGTTTGAGTACATTGAGTAAAAGATTTTGGGCATATACTTGTTAGCCGTAGATGCTTAAATGAAATTCGAAATTGTAATTTTTATAGCCAGACCCTTGAAGCCTTGAAGTAGCATTTGACCTAATAGTACGAGTTGTGTACAAATTCTAAAAACGACATATGATGAGACACCGATTGATTAAATCTGATTTTTCTTACGAACAGGAAATAGGGTTGTGGGGGGGTAGGTTGTTATTGGCCACGGCTCTGTTTGTGGGCTTTGGGGAAGTTCCAGCTTTGTCTTTAGGGAGCAAACAACTGCTGGTTTCCCCAGGTGATCGTTGCGGTATCCCTTTAGTTGCCGATGGCAAAGCCACTCCAATTCTTGTGGATGGTAACGATTATGTTGGTGTATTGCGAGCAGCGTGTGACTTGGCATCGGATATCGAACGAGTTACGGGGATTCGGCCTCCGGTTTTAACAAACTATTCTGGGGAGAAGATTACGCATGTGGTAATCGTAGGATCGGTAGAGAGTAACAGGGTAATCCAGCGTTTGGCAAAGGTGGGTAAACTCGAAACCGCGCCTATCGCAGGGAAGTGGGAAACATTCATGATTGTTGGAGTAAAAAATCTCGAACCTGAGCTATTTAGTGAGGCCCTTATAATTGCAGGCAGTGACAAGCGAGGAACCATATATGGAGTTTACGAGATTTCAGAGCAAATTGGAGTGTCGCCTTGGTATTGGTGGGCGGATGTGCCGGTTAAGAAGAAAAAGGAGATTTATTTAAGTGCGGCTAAAGTTGTTGAAGGGCCACCGGCAGTCAAATACCGGGGTATATTTATAAACGACGAAGCACCCTGCTTGACTGATTGGGTTAAGGAGAAATTTGGCAATTATAATCACGCTTTCTATACAAATGTTTTTGAACTGCTTTTGCGGTTGAGGGCTAATTACCTATGGCCCGCCATGTGGAATAATGCTTTTAACATGGATGATTCGTTAAACCCCAAGCTCGCAGATGAGTACGGGATAGTGATGGGAACTTCTCATGTTGAACCGATGATGCGTGCTGATAAGGAGTGGAATTGGCTAGGTTATACCGAGGAGCAGTGGAATTATGAAAAGTATCCGGAGTTGTTGCAAAAGTTTTGGAGGGAAGGCGTCGAACGGACCAAAAATTACGAGCAGATTATCACGGTGGGGATGCGTGGTAAAGTTGATACCCCAATGTCGGAAGAAACAAAGGTGGAGTTATTGAAGCGGGTCATTGATGATCAACGTAAGATAATCGAATCGGTAACAGGATCGAATGCAGCATCCATTCCCCAGTGCTGGGTTTTATACAAAGAAGTGTTGGATTATTACGAAAAGGGAATGCGTGTGCCAGATGATATTACAATTATTTTTTGCGAGGATAACTGGCAAAATATTCGGCGAGTGCCGCCACAAAACGAGCTAAATAGACGCGGGGGTTACGGCCTTTATTACCATTTCGTATTATGTAGGGGGGCCTCGGAGTTACAAATGGCTAAATACAATTCATTTACCCCGAGTTTGGGAACAGTTGTATTTGGCTTACAGGTATGGGATTAACCGAATATGGATTGTGAACGTTGGTGATATCAAACCGATGGAAGTCCCATTGGAATTTTTTATGCGTTTTGCTTGGGATTTGGATCGCTGGCCAAAAGAGAAGATTCAAACCTTTATGGAGGAATGGGCGGCACGGGAGTTCGGCCCCAGGTTTGCCAAGGAAATAGCATGGATTGTCTCCAGATATGCAAAGTTTAACGCGAGGCGGAAGCCCGAGCTTTTATCGCCAGAAACCTATAGCATAATTCATTATCGAGAAGCAGAACGGGTTTTAGAGGAGTGGAACCAGGTTGTGGAGTTGGCTGAAAAAGTATATGCCCAGTTAGATCCTGAATATCACGATGCCTATTACCAGTTGGTTTATTATCCAGCGAAAGCCAGCGCTGTTGTTAATGAGCTATACATAAGTGTTGCTTTGAACAGGTTGTATGCCCGGCAAGGCAGGACTGTTGCAAACCAGTTAGCAGATAATGCTGAACGCCTTTTTAAGCTCGATGCCGAGTTGGTGGATCGGTATCACCGACTTGGCGGTGGTAAATGGAATCACATGATGAAACAAACACATATCGGATACAGGAGTTGGCAACAACCACCCGTAAATGTTATGCCCTCAGTCATGCGGATTGCTGTTCCAGATAAACCGATCCCAGCGGTGGCTATTGAAGGCTCAGAGTTAGCATGGCCTACAAATCAAGCAGCAATTTTACCGGTAATCGATGTTTTTAATAAACAGACCCGTTATATAGAGGTGTTTAATCGTGGGTCTGTTCCATTTAGGTTTACAGTTACCTCTGAGGCTCCGTATGTACGGCTTACCCCCACCGATGGAATTGTCACTAACCAAGTGCGTATTAGAGTTGATGTGGATTGGGATATAGCGCCGTATGGACGTCAGACAAATAGAATCATAGTAAAGCCGGAGGTAGGAGAGGCGATCACTGTATTCGCGGAAACGTTTAAGCCTCGGGAGATAACGCCAGAGGATTTGGATGGGTTTATTGAGAGCGAAGGTGTAGTCTCAATTGAGGCGGCTCATTACACGGCAAATGTCCCTGGTAAAGAGGGTATGTGGCAGGAAATCCCTGATTTTGGGCATACTTTATCAGGTATGTGTGTTTTTCCTGTAACAGTTTCGAGTGTAATGCCGACAAGTGAAGATTCGCCACGCTTAGAATACCGGATTTATCTATTTACAACTGGCCAAGTCCAGGTGGTGACTATCATTGCGCCGACGCTTAATTTTCTCCCAGACCGTCCTTTGCGCTTGGCTGTTTCAATGAACGATGAAAAACCGCAAGTTATAACTGCTGTGCCTGTGGGTTATCGTGCTGGTGAAGGCAACCGCGATTGGGAGGAGGCCGTCAGAAATAACTATCGGAAACTAACTACGTATCACACCATCCAAAAACCAGGATATCACACGTTAAAGATTTGGATGGTTGATCCGGGTGTTGTAGTACAAAAAATTATCGTTAATACAGGCGGGTTGAAACCATCTTACTTAGGTCCTCCAGAAAGTTGGTTTAACATCAAATCCCGGAACATTAGGAAAAGCTAGTTCTTCCAAGGAGAGGCAAATGTAATTTGTGTGCATTATGCCTTTCGACAACGGCTAGCTGCAGTTCCAGAAATATAATGTCGAGAATATTTTCGGCGTGGGGTTTTGCTTGAATTTTTTTGGGTGGGGTAGGACGTTTTCGCTTGTGTTAATTGTAGAAGAGATTTTGTAGAATCTGAAACTTAAGAAGAACGGTGCTAAGCGAGTTGGGAGCAAATCTTAGTATAAGGGCATTGAGATTGCTAGAGGTGTGGTTAGGCGGTGTCAGTCGTATTAGACCCGAGCGGTCCGGTTAGGGTTTGTTACAGATATTTATTAAGCTAGGTTTGTTTATTGTCTGGATGGCTTTGCTTGGCTAAACGATTTCCTGGGTATCGATGTTTTAACAAGATTTGTCAGAGTTGGCTACGCACGCAATAGGTAGGTTGACTGGCTAATAGGGAGCAGGCTTTCAATTGGGCCTTGGGGAAAGAAGAGATAGCGGCAAGCATTTGTCCAGAGAGAAGTTTTCTTATTTCTCCGAGGTCTCTTTGCTTTTAGAATCTGACTTTTTGAATACGGGACTAGGTGGAAGAATATAGAGGCACAAACTCAGTTGCCTGGTTTGGTTCACACCATTGAGTTGTCCATTACTGTAAACTTTGAACAGGACGTGGTCTTGGACTAGGTCGAGGTTGTGGTAATGGTGGGTTTTCGCTTCTTAGCCTGTGCGGGGTACTTTGTTTTCCTTGATGGCTTATTTGTCGAAGCGTCAACCAGTCGCAACGTTAAAAGGCAGGTTTACTTTTGGGTTAAGAATTTTACTTAAGGCAAGGTTATCCAGTAACAACGGCTAAGGACTGTGAATTTTATGGTGCGGGTGTAGAGTTGGTAGACTGGCTTACCGTGGCTTGATTATTTGTTTGAGCGGAAATGTATTTATCAATTTCGTCTGCCTTAATTATCTCAATTTTTGCGCCTTTTTTAAGTTCCTCGGCAGACGGTACTTTGATTATGTCACTTGTTATGACTTTGGGTGTGGTTGGGGTTGTTGATGTGGAAGCAGGTGTTGATTGAGCAGTTTGAGTGTTGGTTGTTTGAAGTTGGATTGAGGTATTTGACGATGTTTCTTCTTCCGGTTCGGTAGGTGCCTCGGATTCTGACTCCTTATGTTTATCTTCTGCTTCCGAGGCAAGTAGCATGTGCCTTTCTCGAAGAACTGTATCGATGGTCCAAGTAGGTACTAGGTAGATCCAGTTAGACAAAGCCTGTTCTTGTCGGAGCTTTTCTTTAAGTTTNTTAAGGTTTTCTTGGAACTCTTTGTCTAGCTTTTCTTTGTCTTCGGGTTTTTCATCTTTGCCAGGGGGCCGTTCGGTGGGAAGGTTTGCTGAAACAAGTACTTGCACTGGAAAAGCTTCGTTGGTTTTTGAACCAACTTTGATGGTATAAGTGAAGTTTTCAAAGGTTTCAATGGTTATGACAATGGGATTAGTAAGCCCAAGGGATGCTAGGTCAGTGGTTCCAGGTAGTACGTCATTAAAGCTTGGCCAACTTAGCACGTAATTATAACCATGGGCTTTTGAAGTATCGAGTTTCTCATTTGGTTTAGCCTCTTCGAGTTTCCAATCCGAATTCTCGTTTTCCCGCACTAAACACCAAGAATTTGTGGGATCCGGGAACCGGACTTGGATTCGCTTTGGTTTGTTAACCTTGAAGAAATCTTTATTTATCCATCGGTCTGGTTTAGGCTCGATTTGCGTAAAGGTTTCTGAAACTAGCGCCACGAAATTGCCGTTTGTATCGGGCAAGATGTAACGTCCATCCGGCCAACTGCTTTCGAAATCAGACCCGCTGGGTCCACGCCGCATGTGCATTTTCCCAAGCCAAATAGTGGCGATATGTTTCCCTGTGTCGGTTTCGAATACTACTTCAACTGCCGCGTTTGTACTTTCGTTAGGTTTGAGCAATCCAAATCGCCATCTTTGGGATGGGTCAACCTCTTCTACCTGGACAGCTTTCAAGTCGGCTAACTTAAGCAGTAACGAACTAATTTCTGAAAAATTGGCTGGGTATCCGTAGCGTTCTGGTACAATCCATTGGTTGTTTACGCGTTGCAGGTGGACTGTGTTTGTGCCGTCGCTTATGGTGATCTTTCCCACGTCGTTGTAAGGGAAGTTTTTAAATAGTGGCTTCCCAATGTATGCCCCTGTAGTTTGCCAACTCCGACTTTGGTGAAGGTGAACCAAGAGGCCTATGCTACCTGCAAGGGCAACGATGATAATTAATGTAAGCAGGTGTTTTTTGTTTCATAGGCAGTTCCAGCGAATTATTTGGCGGCTGTTCGTTTGCTTCTGATCACACCAACTACAATGCCGATTATGGCTACGGTCAAAGGCATAGTTAACATATTGATCCATTTTATCCTGTTTTCTAATTTCCGGACGGAGCTTGTGAGTTGTTTGCGTACTTCCTTTAGCCGTTGCCGTGTTTGAGCTTCTTCACGGCGTAATTTTTCAATTTCGGCGCGTTGTTCTGGTGTAAGGATGAATTTTTGATTGGGATCTGTTTTTTGGGCTTGGAGTTCGTTAATGCGCCGTTCTGTTTCTGCAATCACGTCTTCCAAGCGTTTAATTTCGGCTTGGTATCGTTGTTCAGCTTCTGCAACCATTGCTCGGATTTTGGTGAACGGCCTGTTGACATCTGCTCTACCCCGGATTGCAACTAAGCGTGTATCACCGGCGAGTTGATCGACCAGGTTTGCTATTAATGCAAGATTGCCATTAACAAGTGCTACTAGTTGACCAAAGGGTGTATCGATGCGTCTCAGCATGAAATCGTCGTATAGAAAGTCCGCATCACCAAACAATACCACTGAGGTTTCACGGATAGATTCTTTAAGGAATTCACTTCCCGCTTGGTTAGTAGATGAGGGTTGATTTGTGCTGGTTTCACTGGGCATTCCCTCAGGGAATGCAGTTTTAAATTTACCAGTGAGCCTGATGGCTAATTTGTACTTTACTCCGCTAGGTTTGAAATCGCGTAATATACCACTTCCGGACAAATTTGCTAAGAACGCGTCAACCAGCTGCGACTTTTCCGTGGATTGTAAAAGGACAGTTTCTTTTAATCCATCTACAGCTTGACCTGTAAAAGCTCCCGCAACCGGCAACCAGATCGAATCTATACCTGAAGTAGCGATGTCAGTACCATTAATTGCGGCACCTGACACGTTTAACCAGACAGGCGCGTTCTCAGTTAGACCCGTCCGGGATCTTACTTGAAGCATCATGCTTACGTCGGCGACTGCCTTGGTGGAGTCAAAGTTGTATCCCCATGCTTTGAAAAGTTTTTCGAGGTTTGATGAGCTAGCGCTGAAACTGCCGATGCCGCTGCTCAGCCGATTGTCAACAACGGATAGTGGATCCACAAAGATCATGAGTCTGCCTCCACGCATCAGAAATTGATCGATGGCATACTGCGTCTTCTCGTTGAGGTTTTTGGGATGAATAACCATGAGGAGTTGAATTTCATCATCGATTTTATCCAAATCGGTCTCAAGACGACGCACTTCGTAGTCAAACCTAAGTTCGTTTATTATTGCCCAGGTTTCCATTGGTTGTTGTCCAGGTTGGCGGAAGGGGCTGACTGGTAAGCCAAACACTGGCAAAGAGCTGATAACCCCTATGACAGGTTTTTTAGGGTTTACAACTCTAGCGATAGCACGAGTGATTTGGTATTCGAGGAGCCTCTCCATTGTTGGCTCGATGAACGGTATGGTTTCACGCTGATCTCCCAAGCTGACGCATAAGCCCAGGTAGAATTTGTCAACTGCAGGAAGCTGGCGTGGAACCAAACCATCCATTTTAGCGGAGTCCTCTGCATCGGAATCAGGCTGGGGATCATATTTTTCAATTATTAGTTTTCGGCCTGCAATTTGTTTATATTCGGAGAGCAAGTCTTCGACCCGTCTTGCGAATGACCTGAGGAAAACCACTTCGGGTGTAGCGGTTTCGGTACGTGTGCGAGTAAAACCTAATTTTAATGGAAGTATCCAGAGACTTAAGGAGCTGTTTAGTTCCTTCGGACAGCGTATAGGCTTTTTCCTGGGTTAGATCTAGTCGTAGTGGATACAAGCCTGCAATAACGTTAATCGCAACCAAAAGTATGAATACTAGCGTGACACCTAAGCTCGAATATAGAATGGTTTCGAGCAATATTTTTCGATTTGGTTTCATAGGTGCTCTACCGTTTATTGAAAGGGTTATTATCCGGCTCGATATGCGCGGATTACAACTCCCGTAGTGTATAACCCAAAAACAATCACCGAAATGAAATAAAGCAAATCTCGGAGGTCAATCACTCCACGTCCAAAACCGTCGAAATGCGTAATTATGCTGAATGAAGCAATTAACTCAACAATCCATCGCCAGGTATCCGATGCTGCAATTCGTTCTAGCATGTTGATGACGGGTGGAAACCCGCAAAGTAGAAGGAAAAGGCAAATCACCACCGAAATAATGAAGCTTACCACTTGGCTTCGTGTAAGTGCGGATGCGAGGCTACTAATTCCCAAATATGCTCCGGCCATGAGCCAACTGCCGATATATCCGCAGAGGATAACGCCGTTATCTGGATTGCCTAGATAATTGACCGTGATCCAGATTGGGAATGTGAGTAGTAGTGCAACCCCTAAGAAAATCCATGAAGCTACGAATTTTCCAACGATTGCTTGCCATGGAGTAATAGGGAGTGTTAAAAGCAGCTCGATTGTTCCGGTGCGCCGTTCTTCTGCCCAAAGCCGCATTCCAGCTGCTGGAACCAAGAAGAGGTAAAACCATGGATGCCAGTCGAAAAACGATCTATTCAGGGAGGCATCACCTCGTTCGAAAAAGCCAGAGACAAAGAATGTGAAGAAACTGCAAAGGAGCAGGAATATAACAATAAACACGTAAGCCAACGGCGAGGTAAAGTATACGCCTAGCTCGCGTTTAGCGATTGTGTAAATATGACGCAAGGAAGTTTTCATATTAACTTCTTGAGGTTGTGACAGGTGCAGTATCTGGCATGGTGATAGAGCGGAAGACTTCATCCAGACGACCCTCCTCGACTTTGAGCAGTTCAATTCGCCATCCGTGGACGGCTTCACTAACGGCTTTTAGAAGTTGGTCGTCTGCTCCGCCAGTTTTTGGGTAAAATCTGAAGCGTTATAGTTCCTTCTTTTTCTTCTAGGACAGAAGTATGGGATGCAAACTGTATTTGCTCTAATCGTGCTAGGGCGGTCGCGCGGGGTACGATCCCGCAATCGAACGGTTACTGCACCAGCGTATTTTGAGAGTTTCCGGAGTTGATCTGGAGTGCCATTGGCTACAATTTTGCCTCTATCGATAATGATAGCGCGAGTACAAGCAGCGTCTACTTCTTCAAGAATGTGTGTAGAGAATATGATTGCTTTGTTACGGCCCATTTCTCGTATCAAAGTTCTGACCTCATGTTTTTTGATTTGGGTCAAGGCCATCTGTGGGTTCATCTAGCACTAGAACTGGTGGGTCATGTAAGATAGCCTGGGCTAAACAAGTACGATGTTTAAAACCCTTTGATAAAGTGTCGATACTTTGATGTAAAACGGATTCCAGGAAACACAGTTCGACGACGCGATTAACGGTCTTTTTTCTTGGCTTCTCCTGTGTAGCCTCGAATTTCTGCAATAAAATTCAGGAACCCGTATACGGTCATGTCATGGTAAGACGGCGCGTTTTCTGGTAGGTATCCAAGGAGTTGTTTAGCCTTAATTGGTTGTTCGGCGACATCGTACCCTCCGATTGTTACACGGCCGGCGGTGGGTGGGATGAATCCGGTAATCATTCGCATAGTAGTTGACTTCCCGGCTCCATTAGGTCCGAGGAAGCCGAGCACCTCTCCACGTTCCACTGTAAAGCTTACATTATCAACCGCACGTTTTGGTCCAAAGTCTTTTGTTAAATTTTCAACTTTGATCATAGGAGCAAACCCTTTCGAGTTCAACCAAGTCCCGCCAAGGCGGCTTTCTCAAATATCAATGTCGCGACAATTTGTAAATACAAAAGTTGGTCTGCTTGGCAACGTTGTCTATTTCAGGTTTCGGTATCCAGTTTTGGTAGACAAAAAACTGCATGTTTGCGTTCAAACTTTTCGATGTTGCAAGTACTTTATTAGGATAGGTTTCGTCTACTAAGTACAGTGGGAATAGTGAGGAATCCAGTTTTAAAATTTTTTACAACTTTCTTTACATTCCTATGCGAAAAGGTAGACTACGAGCAAACTGATTGCACATATGCGCGGGATTTTATTAATCGCAGTCGCTGCCGCTGGGCTACTTTTAGCAGGTTGTGCTGGCCCAGAGAAGAAGTTGGGACGTGGGTTAACCCACACGCTTGAAATAGTTCGTTTAAGTGAGATGAACCGTCAAATAGAGCAGACAGCTTTATTTGAATCACCATATGAGGCCTTTACGACAGGGGTAGTGCGTGGGTTTACGCGCACGGTAGCAACGGTGGGTAAAGGCGTGTATGAGATAGTGACCTTCCCGATTCCACCATATTATCCTTACCAAAATGCCACTGTGAATTTCCCCGATTCGTATAAACCCACCAGCCAAGAGTATGAATCGCTGGCTACTGATCGAGCGCTCGGCTTCAGTGGTGGTGAAGTTGCTCCTTGGTTTCCAGGTAGTCGGTTCCGTGTGTTTGAGAGTCAATAGAGAGCGAGTGTAAAACTTTAAATTTGTGAGTGGAATGCGTCGGTGTGTAGTATGCCGGCGCATTCGTTTTATGGAGACACATGTGGACATAAAGTCTTACGCCAAAATAAATCTTTTTTTAAATGTTCTTGGCCGTCGGCTGGATGGGTATCATGAAATTGAGACGATTCTGGCTTTGGTGGAGTTGAGTGATGTGATTTCAATTGAGTTAGCTAAAAGTGGGATCGAGTTTACGAGTGATTTTCCGGGGCTAGAAAATTTTAGCAGTAGTGAAAAGGAATGGTGGGTTGCGCTTAATCATAAGCCGGAGGGTGGGGGAGGTGTTCAACAAACTCCCTGCCTTCCAGCGAAAAATCTCATTTTGCGTGCAGCCGGCGAATTTTTCCGTCGGACTGGGATCCGGGCGGGAATAAAGATACACCTTCAAAAGAGGATTCCAGTTGGTGGGGGATTAGGGGGAGGGAGTAGCAACGGGGCGGCAACATTGCTCGGATTGAACAGAATGTTTGGTTTTCCATTGGGGAGAGAGGAGTTATTTGAAATTGCTGCATCTTTAGGTTCTGATGTGCCGTTTTTTTTGCGTGGTGGAGTAGCTTTGGCTAAGGGGAGGGGAGAAATAATAGTCGCATTAGAAGGGATGGATAAGGTTTTGGACTGGGTGGTGTTACTTCTGAATCCGGGTTTTGGGATTTCAACCCCGTGGGCCTTTAAAGCTTACGGTCAATTTTTAGGGCTTCCAAATGGAATGCAGGGCCAAGCCTCAGAATTCATCGAAGCGTTGAAGTCCGGTGACATACACCGGGTGGCAGCGAAGTTGTACAATAGTTTGGAGAAGCCGGTGCTAAAAAAGTATCCCATACTGGAGCTATATAAGGATTTTATCATTTCACATGGTGGAGTAGGTGCATTAATGTCTGGCAGTGGCTCAACGGTGTTTGGGCTTTTCGAGGATTCAGTAACTGCAGCTGCGTGCTGCGACGCCGCGTTATCATTTTTTGGAGCGCCGACGTTTGGTGTTGTGACTCGGTTTGTGATGCCCGGGTCCTGCGTGGATGGAACAAGCGTTTGAACATATCCTTATCCAAACGGAGTCGGAAATGTAGGTGGTGTTTTGTACGGTAGCATTTTTAAGGGCTAATAAAGTGGGTGAAAAGGGCTTTTTACACTATGGATGAAGATTTTGAGATAATCGAAGCTGTCCGGAATGGGGATATAGAAAAGTTTGCCATTCTTGTGGAGAAGTACTCTAGCCGGGTTTTCCGAATCGTTCGCAGGTTTGCAAAATCAGAGGCTGATGCTTTTGACCTGGCTCAAGAAATCTGGATCAAAGCATTTCAGAAGCTAGGGGAATTTCGGGGCGCAGCTCCAGTTTGAGCATTGGCTTATGCGTATTGCTACTAGGGCATGCTACGATTACCTGCGCTCTCAAAAAGCGACGTGTTGAGCAAGCGTTTTCGGAATTAAGTAAGGATGAGCGGGATTGGCTAGCGACCTATATACAGCAACCATCTGAGAAGGAGCATGATATTGCGGCTGCCCGTCTGGTAATAAAGAAGCTTTTGGACGGTTTACCTCCNGCGGATCGCTTGGTTATCACACTTTTGGAAATAGAGGGCAAGTCAATAAAAGAGGTCGCCGTGCTTACTGGGTGGTCATTGGCGTTAGTGAAGGTAAGGGCGTTTAGGGCGCGAGCGCGGATGCGTCGATTACTTTCGAAGCTGTTGCTCGAAAAGTACCTGTAACCTAGTAACAGAGGGGAACCGTCTAAGATGATGAAAGATGAGTGTTGAAGAGTTATATACGAAGGTAATGGTACTTCTCCGACGCGAAAGCTGTGCGGAGAACGTCCCACCAGGGTTTGTATCCGCGGTGATGGNTCAGGTACGAGAAAATGGGCCTCTNGAAAAGGAGGTGTTTCAGGTAAGTAGGTTTTTGTCCACGGTACAATGGGTAGCTGTGGGAATTTGTGCAGCAACGGTTTTAATTTTCATTGGGTTGAAGACTCTCACTTTGGAGGGTCTTGAAATTGAGTTTGAATATGCACTACAAGCCGGAATAGACCCATGGATGCAATTAATCCAAATGCAGTGAAGGCCTGGAAGATAGTGGTTGCGGCTATAGTGATCTTTACTTGTGGTGTGATTACTGGCGGTTTGTTGGGATATACGATTGCTGGGCAGGCTAGCAACCGTATTAGAGACCAGGCGCGGATGTTAAGGCCGTTGCCCTCGCCGATGGATTTTGCCCGTACACAATCTCTGCAACCAGATCAGCAATTGCTTGAACAGCGGCGGATTGAGTTTTTGCGTGCAGCTCAGCGTCAATTGAAGTTGACGGAAGAACAAAAGGCGCGGATCGGGAAAATCATTCGGGAGGCACAGGAAAAAAGTAGGGCAATAATGAAAGACGTTTTGCCTGAGTTAAGGCGCGAATGGGATCGTGCTTACCAATCGATCCTAAGTGAGTTAACCCCGGAACAGCGGACTAAGTTCATGAGGTTGATTCGGCGGTGGTTTGCTGAGAATATTGGAAAGGGTAATTGGTCTGATCAACCCAGAGATCAGTCGCGTGTGTCAAACCAGTTTGGGACAGGAGAGGCACAAGGTACTACTAATTCGAGGGGGTGTCAGTCTGATCGATATTGAAGCAACTTAATTGCGAGGTCTTCTTGGATTCGGATAATAGTTCCATGTTTATGTCCTGGGGGAAAACTCATTTCTTTTGAGCAATCCTCCCAGTTAATGAGGTTTTTGGATCTGACAGCCCCGTAGTAAACCCCGCGTGTGTAGTGGTCATAATAGACTAGGTATTCATCGCCAATTTTTATCGCAGATGGGCCTTCACACCAATTACCAGTGATGGGCTCTGAGACGTTTTTGAATGGGCCTTCTGGGTTATCCGCAACTGCGAATTTTATGCACTTTTTTATCTCGGGGATCTTCCGTTCGTCCTTGAAAAACAAATAGTACTTGCCGTTCACCTCTAGTAAGGTTGCATCGATTACGTTGTAACCTGGGTCAAAGAATATCTTGGATGGTGTAAAGTTCGTAAAGTCGCGTGTTTTGGTGTAATAAATTCGGTGGTTCATGTCGTCTCCAGGCACGATTTGGTATTTAGAGGGGACTGTGCTGGACCAGAAAATTAGCCATTCCCCAGTTTTATGGTTATAAAAGAGTTCTGGGGCCCATAAGTTGAGAACTTCGTCATACTCTTGCATGAGGTAAATGGCTCGTTGGCCCTCCCAATGGATTAGGTTAGTGGACTTGGCATACCCGATCGAACGGCCGCGGTCGGCGCGCCAACCGGTTGTCCAAACCAGATGGAATACGCCATCTGGTCCTTGGGCAATACACGGATCCCGCAATAGTTTATAGCCAATCTCAGGTTTAAGGAAAGGTTTATCGTCATTAAGTGTTATCCAATGGTATCCATTGGTGCTTAAAAGCAAGTGGAGTCCACTTTCGCCATTACCTCGGAAGGATGTAAACAGAAAATATTCTGCTCGCAAACTGAAGTTACCCGCGACAATAACTGTGAAGAGAATAGCGCATGCAATTCCGGGTATTGCGGCATTAATGGGTTTTCTAGCATTCATTTTTTTGAGTATACAAGTCACAGACTTGGTACGCAAACCTGTGCTTTTCAGAACTCGCATTATTTTTTGTAGGTGTGACTTCTCCGTCAGTGCATTGGATATGGGAGGCGTGGAATGTAAGCACACTAGAGAGGGACAAATTTAAGGAGCAGGGCGTGCCTTTGGATGCAATTGGGTTAAAACGATGAAGTTATGGGGCCGATCGTGGTATAAACGTTTTTAAATGTGGNTGGGACATTTTTAATAACGTTTGGTTACCCTTTTGTGGGGTGCCCAAGTGTTGTTTGGACTAAGAACTAATTGGTGTGTGGTTTAGGCTTTGTAAAGAATTGTTGGGCGAATTGGATGAATATAGGCCAGGTAGGTCGATCATCGTGGCCGCCGGAATGTTGGCAGAATCCGATCCTGCCCTTGATTAAGGGAGTGTCTAAGGGAGGCATATTAGTTGTTTCGATTCCCTCAGCGCCAAGCAGTTTGTAAACGGGCNTGGCAGCTACAGCTGCCATAAACATCCCACGGGCGTCTACCCATCCGTCTGCGTCGTCTCGGCCTGCAGTGATGAACACGGGCNGTGGGGCGCAGAGGGCAATCAGTTCGTGGGCGTCTACTGGTAGGTCGGCCCATGTCAATGGACCGGCGTATTTCAAGAAATTCCCTGCCATCCAGTGATACTCACCTGTACTGGCGAGATTTTCTACTGTTTCACCCCAATTTCGTCTGAGTAATTTAGCTCCACCCGCTCCTGACGAACTGGCGTAAACAATGGCAAAGCGTTGGTCGAAAGTCATCGCTATGAGGGCTGCTTTTCCAAATCTGGAGTGACCTTCTATGCCTACATGCGTGGCATCTATTCTTTTTTCGGTTTCCAGGTAGTCAAGCAATCGGCTTGCGCCCCACGCCCATGCTCTGAGCGCACCCCATTGCTCTAAAGGTCTTGGTTGTCCATTATTGCACAGGCCGATTATGCCCTCGGTAAGATATGTTCCTGAGTCGCGTTGAACGCTATACGCATCTAATACAGCGAATCCCCAACCATTAGAGACCAGTAATTGTTGCCAAATTGGGGGGGTAGGAATCCCCCTCCGCGGTAAGAACCCGATTTGGATTATAAGTGGTACAGGGGAAGTGATTGCGAGTGGGATCCCCACTAATGCTTGTATATTGACTCGGCGGTTTGCGTTGGTTACCGAGCCGGTGAGCGTCTGAATTTCGACAGGTTTACCTGCAATGAGAATGTTAGTAGTATTGGCCACTGTCCATTTGACTGGTGGTATATTGGCGGGTAGGCGTCCGTAAATTTCACGTTCGAAGTCCTCTATGAGCTCTGGCCGGCGAAAATCCCACCACATTGAAGCAGTTGTTACTAACTCCCCTGATTTTAATTTTAGTGGATCTGGGAGGTTGGGGTAGGGATTGGCTTTTGACTCGTCGTAATTGGGATAGTACGGTGAGGTTGGATCAAGGCCGTCGCGCCACCGTCTGAGCTCTTTTATCCCCAAAAGTCGCATTATGCGTGCATGGTCTTCCTCGGCTGAGAGGGTAAAAGTATTTGTTTGGAGCTGATTGCTTATCTGTTGGGATTCATCAGAAGGTATTATGACCTGTGTGGTATTAGTGGAGCGAGCATTCGAGTTTGTCTGAAGGATTAGGAGGGCCACCAAGAGCATCCAGGATGCTAGTAATTGTAATTTCATATTATCTGGTTGAATGTAAAAAAGTGCACCTCAGGATAATGGATGAACGCGGAAGAAGTAAAACAAGAAGTAATTTGAACTTGTGGAGGTGCGTGAAAGGATGGGTATAGCATGTTCCGGCTCCATATTTGAGAGTAATGAAAAATTTTTTAGGAACGGTAGGAGTGTACGTGTGCAGTACCAGGTCTAGTAGGCCTTTGCAGCTTAAGCGTAAAGTCGATGTGGTTAATTTAATGAGGCAGTTTGTATGTAAGGTCGTTTTATGGGGGGCTATGCGACGAGGGATAGAGTCACAGATTTAAGGCTAAAGTGTTGCATGGGAATCATAAGTTGGTCTCAGGAACCGCGCAGGTTGAGGAGTTACCACTCTTTCTTGTCTGAGATGGCAAAGTCAAATAAAGATGTTAGTAGGTGCCTTGGGGGTCAAAACAAGGAAATTTTAGCAGTCACTTATTATGTAGGACCTGTGTGAGTGTTATTGTTTTGTTTAGATGCACACTACCGAGGAGGTAGTGGGTAAAAAGTCTCCCTGGATGCACTCTAAGCATCCAGGGAGAGGTTAGAAACAATCCAGGTTAAGTTTTGGGATGGCCTATAAGCTATTGATTGGCTTCCTGTTGTTTTTGGGATTGTTCGTCTTGGGAATTGATTGTTGTGATTTTGAGTGACACAAGCTGTAGAGTGCCATCGTCGAGTTTTCGATATGAGCCGGTGGCGGTCATGCCGGCTTCCACTTTTTCGAATTCAAATGGTGCACCGTCTTTTGTGATTTTTGTGTCTTGTGTCACAGTATACGTTTTACTGCCCATCGTGATGGTCCTTTTTTCTTTATCGATGCTTTCAATTTTCATGCGGCGTAGTGGCAAGGGACGTGATGCTTGTACTTTTTTTCGTCGGAAAGTGTTTGTTGGGATGGGGTTTCCTTGCTAGCCTCTTGGGCTCCGATTGGGGTTGCTACGCACAATGCAACTCCCGTTAGTGCAACTGCGAGCAGATTTACTATGGTGTGTAATTTCTTCATAACGACTCCTCCTTTTGAGCTCCGGTTGATATGTAAAAGGTTTTTCGTAGAGTGGTCAAGCAATTTTTAGCGGAAGTAAGCCTGTCGTTGGAAAGCATAGGTTGTTAGCTGGACTTGTGGGAGACCCTTCCGTATAGTGCGGGTTTTTAGGCGTGCCTGAATGAGGGATGTTTATGTTGCGAAAATAGTAGGTTTTGGGGTGAGCAAGGTAGCGCTAAAAGGTCAAGTCTAATTGGGGAATATGTACGCCACTAGGAGGATGGACGTGATTTTTGCGGGAATACTGGCGGTGATGAAAGTTTTAACAGGTTATATGTGCAGTTACTGGTTTTTCGCAAAAACTTTTTATTTGAGCACTCGTGTGTCGGAATAACATTAGTGGTTGCGATCGCACTCACGAGGAGGGGACTTTTTCATCGGGCTGGGATGGATTAGGGGTTGGGTTTTCTATTGGTCCATTGGCGTTTGCTACTAATGGTTCATTTGGAAGTGATGCGGTGTTGGTGTTATGAGGTTGAACAGTTTTATTGGATTCGGTCAAAGGTAGGGCTGGCTCTTTCTCTGTGTGTGATTGGGAGCTAGGCGTAGTAGTTTGGGAGATTTGCTGTGCGGGTTTTCGGAGGTGTTGTGCCCCGGGTAAATCATCTAAGCTTCTAAGCCCAAAATACTGTAGAAATTCCTCGGTTGTTCCATAGAGTGGAGGTTTTCCTGGGACTTCAGCGCGTCCAACCACTTCAATTAATCCGCGTTCGAGTAGAGTTTGCATCACGGCATCGACGTTGACTCCGCGGATTTGCTCGATTTCGGCGCGGGTAATTGGCTGGCGATATGCAATGATCGCAAGTGTTTCGAGGGCTGCTTGGGTGAGGCGAGGGGGTCTAGGTTTTGCGCCTCCCAGGGTCGTACGTAGCCAAGGGGCGAACTCCGGTAAGGTGGCAAATTGCCAAGCCCCTGCCACGCATACGGGTTTGAATCCTTGTCCACGGCCTTCGTATTCCGCTGCTAGTTGTTGGATTTGTGTCTCGATTTCCTTTTCTGAGAATTTGGCCAAATTGGCAGCTAGTTCATGGTCGGGATTTTGTTCGGCTGTAGTTTTCAGAATTCGTAGTATGTCCCGAGCAGTAAGCGGCTTAGAACTGACGAACAAAATGGTTTCGATGACGTGCTTTAGCTCCATAGCAGTGGTTTTGCTTACTCAATTAGTGGTTTGATGTCCTGTAACAAATTCAGGTTCTAACTGGTTAAAGTTTGGTCCTCTATGGATTTGGATTTCTCCAAATGGTTGGTGTTGAATGGCCTTGACGTGTCCGGTTCGAATGAGCTCTAGCAGCGCTAAGAAAGTAGCTACTATGTGCATACGGGAGTTCATGTGTTCGAACAACGCAGAAAAAAGCACTACTGGTTGTTGTTTAAGTGTTTCCAGGATAAATTCGATTTTCTCTGTTATAGAAACCTCGTCCGCAATTATCTCGGCATCCTGGATTCTGGTTTGGAACCGTTTTAGCACTGCATTAAGGGCGGTGAGTAAGTCGAAAATAGATGCTTGGAAGGGCATGAGAGGTTGTGGGCTGGTATCTGATTCTTGGAATTTGCTTTCCCTGGTGTAGACCTGTTCTTGTTGGGCCTCCAATTTTTGCAGTTCAAGGGCGGCATCTTTGAATCGTTTATATTCGAGGAGTTTTTTAATTAATTCCCACTTTGGATCAATTTCTAGCTCGTCTGGGTCTTGTTCGTCGACGGCCCTTTGGTTTACCGGTAGTAATTCGCGGCTTTTTATATAAAGCAAGGTAGCGGCCATCACGAGGAACTCGCCGGCTATCTCGATATCGAGCATGCGCATCATGTCTATGTATTCGAGGAACTGGGTAGCTAAATCGGAGATGTTCACTTGGTAAATGTCCACTTCCTGCTTTTTGATTAGATACAGAAGCAGGTCTAATGGGCCTTCGAATATTTCAAATTTGACGCGGTACATTTCGAGCTGCAGATTTTTGGTTAACTGTAGTGCATGGTATTATTTGGAATTGGTGCGTGCAATTTAGGAAAATGATGGAGTTTACAGCGTGACCCATTTGTTCCGGATAAATTCGGTCCATGACTTATGTAGCGGTTGAGTAACGCACAGCCAAATTTCCTGGTGGAGCCGGTTTAACGCGTCGGGATCACTTAGAATTAGCAGTTTTTCTTCGCGGGAAAGATTGTCGGGCCCTTCTCTCATCAGACGGGTGGCTAATGTTTGAATAGAAGGTTGGCCTATGCCTAATTCTGCCATTTGTTGTGCGTAAATTGGATTTAGAAATTTTTCTTTGAGTAAGCAAATATGTAAGGCGTTGAGGTACGGGTCCAATATGGCCAAGTAAATGCCGGCGCTCTTAGGCCATTCTTGGGTCATGGCGGATAACTGGTTAACTTTAACTATTTCTTCCGGCGGCGAAATTTCTTCTGGTGTTAACAGGAGGCCAAGTTTTCGCAGGGCAACGCCGAGGTCAGGTTTGCTTGAAAGTATGCACAGTGGGATTGAGATAGTCAATCCGATGAAAATGGGTAAAAAACCACCAAAAATGCGACACGATCGTATTTCCAGATTATATAGCCCCAAATTAAGCCGATGACGGTATGGGGCAGTAACGCAGGTACTGCTTCTAGGAACCGGACTTGGATAGCGGACCTACGTATTGGAATCCAAGAGACGGTCATTCCGAATAAATTTGTAATTACAAACCAGGAATGCCATAACATGTTAATAGGTGCTACCAGGGCGGAGAAAACGGTTTCTATAATTACACTTGAAATGGCTTTTGCTAAGCCTCCAAATTGTTCTCTTACTTGGGGATTGATGAGCAGATATGCAATTGCGAGCAGCTTGGGGAAAAGGATGATACCCATGCATAGTGCAAATATTAGGAAAGCGTGCTGATTGGCAGTGAGGTTTAGGTAAGGGGTGAAAGGGTGGACGACGATTTCAGAGAGGCCAGATCTTACATAGGAGATTCGAATCCAATTGTAAACTAGCAGAAAAGCGAGCCACAAAGGGCTACAGAGGTAACCGAAAATGCCCAGAATTAGATGTATTCGGGAAATGCCGCGCAGGCCTTTTGCAAACACTAGCATTGAGTGTTGTAGATTGCCTTGACACCAGCGTCTGTCACGAGCTGCGTTCCCAAGCATGTTCTGAGGTGTTTCCTCATAGCTGCCGGTTAATTCGTATGCAAACCACACTTGCCAGTTTTCTTTAAGTCAATAGTGCCGCCTCTACAAAATCATGGCTAAGAATATGTCCACCGAATGGTTTTCTTCCTGGCAATTTGGGCAGGTCACAATATTTCATGAATGGCTCCGTACGGATGATAGCGTTATGTCCCCAATAATTGCCAAAGCCTTGAGCCCAAAAGTTTAGGCCTGCGATGAAAATTGGTGCGTAAAGGCGGTTAGCGAATTGTTGAATCCGGCCGAAAAGAGTGGTGGCATTGACGATGGAGGGTACAGTTTGGATTAGCCCAACTTCGGGGTGAATTTCCATTAATTTCACTAAGCTAACCAGGGTCTCGCCCTGCATGAGGCTATCAGCATCGAATACTATGAAGTACTTATAACGTTTTCCCCAGAGGCTCAGGAAGTCGCGTATGTTGCCGCTTTTCTTTCCCTCATTTGTGAATCTGCGACGGTAAAATATTTTCCCAAGCGCGTTGAGTTCTTTTATAGTGTCAAACCATATGCGCTCTTCCAATAGCCAAATATCAGGATCGTCAGTGTCGCTGAGAACGAAGAAGTCGAAGTGTTCCAAGTGCCCCAGTCTGTGTAATGACTGGTAAACAGTTTTAATGCGGGCGAATACCTTTGAGGCGTCTTCGTTATAAATTGGAAATAGCAGGGCAGTTGGTGTGTTTCTAAGGGACACGTTATTGTAGGGCTTGGTTCTGGTGATGGTCTGCTGGTCTTGGAAAACCATACTCAGAAAACCTGCGATGGCGGATACGCACCCGAGCGCCGCGTACCAGACCAGTAGAATAAACAAGCATACCAAAATGGTTCGCGAAGTAGACCACCCTGTGCGCCACAGCAAATCCGCGAATAGCCACCCGAGTATTCCAACGATTAATACCGCTGCTGAGTGAAGTGCAAAGACACGAAAAAGCCTAGGAATGGGACGTTTTGGAAGGGGAACCAGTTTTATTTCAGTTTGGGATGTGGTGTCCATGTGTTAGTGGGTGAGGCGGAAAATTACATATAGCAGGATGGCGAAAGCAATCCATCCAAGGACTAGTTTTGCGTAAGGTAGCCTTGCGATTTCAGTTAATTTTGAAATTGGACCGAGGTCTAATGGTTGGGGTGCCGTGTGAGAGATTTGGAATTCTGGTCCTGCTTTGATCAATCCTTCACGGACTGCGATTACGAATTCTTCAGGCCAAGGTCCAGGGTTTAAGAATAGGTGTTGCCACCGACCAGGAATATCAGCGAGTGCCATAGCCAAGCGTCCTTTGACGGAGAGCATGGGATCGACTTCGGTTGTGGGTTGGTTGAGGATTTTACTAAACCATTCATTTAGCATAGCGTTCATTTCTCGGGCTGCGATTATTGTAGGTGATACACCCTCCTGGTGTTGGGATTGTTGGATAGCTCGCAAGATTGCGATCAGTGTTATCTGATTGCGAAGTAATTTATTTCGGATCCCTAGAGCATTGAGGTATGCTTCTACGCGTGAATAGGCTGCGTTCCATTCCTCCAGGTTATTCCCAGGCAGGTGAAGTGTTATAAGGTGTGATGGTAGGTTGTTCATGGTAAGGGGCTCCATAGGTAATTCCACGTTTCAGCCAAGGGTTGGTTGTCTTTTTTTAATCTACATTGAAGTTCAACTTGGGCTTTGTTAGTTGGGTCAGGCTCAATTTTTAAAATTACTCGCCAGCAATCCATCATTGGATTGTGGAACACTTGTACTTCCTGGAGGGTAGCGGAGCCGGAACATGTGACTTCGGCTTCAGGCGGTGAATCTTTTGGAACCGCTGACAAGCGAGGGCCGGCAAAATCGATTACGAACTTGCGCCAGGATGGGAACCGCGGATCAGCACCCACTCGAGTAGATATAACCTTATTTTCTGAGAGTTTCATGTCGGTTTCTCTGGTCCAATAGAGGGTATATGCAAATCGATATTGCTTTCCGGGGATTGGTTTTTCGGCTGGGTTCCAGAAGACTACGATATTATCAAAACCTTCGAATGAAGCGTTAAGTTCGACAAGATGAATTTCGCCCTCACCCCAGTATCCCCTGGGCTCGACCCATACACTCGGTACGGCGTGGTAATAATTGAACAGATCTTGGTAACAAGCGAAATCTCGTTCTCGTTGTAACAAGCCAAAGCCACGCACATTTTTTGCAGGGAAAATTTGGTGTCTCAAAGAGAACGGATTACAGAGCGGACGCCAAATTAGTTCGCCATCGGCCTTTTTTATGAGCAATCCATCGCTATCGTGTACCTCAGGTCTATAATCGTCGAATTTCCGATCGGAGTTTTTTCCGAACAAGAACATGCTGGTTAAGGGGGCTATGCCGACCGTTTTGATGGGTTTTTTGGTTGGGTCTACGGCAGCGATTTTATCAGGGGTCCGGAATATAATCACGGCTTCTATGTCTACGACTGTGGTTTCACCTGGGCGGATATTGAATTCATAAGCTCCCACACAACTTATGCTGTCTAAGATTGCATAAAGGAGTATTTCTTTATCAGTGCGGTGTGGTTTTCCTAGCCACCAATCGGTAAAGATTGGGAATTCTTCTGGGCGATCTGGCTCTCCGCAGTCAATAGCGAGGCCGCGAGCAGATTGCCCATATCGTTGACCTCGCCCTAGCAGTCGGAAGTAACTTGCACCTAAGAATGCCCCCAGTTCATCCCATTTTTCAGGTTCGTTGAGCGGATGTAAAATTTTAAACCCTGCGTAGCCTGTGTCTGGTGGGATCTGCCGTCCCATCTTTAAAGCCCGGTAATTGAAGAAGTCCTTTAACGAATCGGATTTGTTGAACGTGAGTCAGGGTAAATTCGTAAATCCGTACGGGCTCTCTATAAATGTAGCCTGGGTAGAAAAAACTCAACCCGGAATGGCAGGTCTTCCGCTAACCAGAGAGCTTTTTCGTGTCTAAACTCTATCTCCCTATATTGGTCGTAAGTAAGGTTTTTAAGGACGTCGGGAAGGTCTTGGGTTGGGGATCGGAACGGTGCTTGTGTGCGTTTGATGGCCTTTTTAAGAACGTAATCAAAGGTTACCCGTACAGCCTCTGAATTGCAGGTAACCGTAGACGCAAGCATGATTAGGCCCGGCACCCAGACCAATAGTTTTGCTTTCATCGTATGGGCAATAGATATCGGAAAAAGCCAAGTTGGCAAGAACGGAGAATCCAAACCCTGTCCCCCAGCTAACTTATGGCTGCAGGAAGTATGCCAGATTATGCATTATGGGGTTTATGCTTCTTGTGNAAATGGTTTTTACCTCCTTTATTCAGAAAAGAGAGTGGGGCGGTTTTTCACCGCCCCACATCTCTAATGAGAACGACCAAATTCGTTTCTGCACTTCTCCTACTCCCGACCAGTTACACCCATCAAATCCACTTATATCTTATTCGAAACGGGTTTTATTAGTAGTCCCCATTTCTGGGGACAAAAAGCGAAAGTAGATTATTAGTGGGTTTTATTCGCGTTTTAGAAACCTTGCTACGGCCTCGGTGCGTGTTCTAACGTGCAGCTTCTCATAGATACGACGGATGTATGTTTTGACGGTTTCGTAGCTTATACCGAGCTTATCGGCAATTTCCTTATATATGTAACCGTTTGCAAGGTACTCGAGTACTTCTCTTTCTCTTGGGGACAGATCGTCTACCTCAGGAGCTTGTTGGGTAGGGCGTTGGAAAGACTGGACTACTTTCCGTGCAATATGAGCTGTCATCGGAGAACCACCATTATATACTTCTTGGATTGATTCCAGGATTTCCTTTTTTGTGCTGCGTTTGAGTAGGTAACCCGTAGCCCCGGCGGCTAAAGCATTGAAGATGTTATCGGTGTCTTCGTAGACTGTTAACATTACAATCTGAGTATCGGGAAGTATTCGTTTTAATTCGCGGACGCACTCAACCCCATTCATACCCGGCAGGTTGATGTCCATGAGGACCACATCGGGTTTTAACTGGGGGAGTGTCCTCAGTGCGTCTTCGGCAGTAGGAAATGCACCCACGCATTTATATGCGGATTCACGCTCGATTATTCGGACAAGCGTGTTCCGGTACTGTTGGTTATCCTCTACTATGGCCACTTTAATGGGCATGTTTAGTTTCAGGCTTTAGGCAAAGTTTATATTTTGGCCTTCACAAAAGACGTTACTTGAAGTTCTAGGGGTTGGGCAATAATGGAATTTTGTAGAGACTCAGGTTCTGTGGTAGGGTAAAAACCCTCTTGCCCTAAGAACAATGCGTGTTTTATTATAGTATACGAATTCGGTGCGCATGTGGCGGAATTGGCAGACGCGCTACTTTGAGGTGGTAGTGGAGCAATCCGTGCAGGTTCGAATCCTGCCATGCGCACCAAATTTTTTTGCGTGTGAACTGAACAGGTGGTATCGGAGTGCAAGGTAGGTGCCTTTACCTGAAACCAGGATAATGGTGGCCACAATCAACATCACATTTTCGACCAACTTTGAGCAAACGTTAACTTCACCAGTACCACACCCGCAATCGAACCAGATTGAGCAAAACGCAAGACCTGTCATCTTTTGAAGGATCAATCCCTGCCTAAAGACTAATAATGTGAAACCGATTAGAAGGGTAAGAAGAATGATCCCGGTACCACGCACAGCGATGCCTAAGACAAGAAGGAGACCTGTGAAAACCTCAAACCAGGGTAAATACGCCGCAATTAAGGTTTGAAGTATTGGGTTACTGAGGAGATTGTATTGTTTTATTGCCTTGAGGAATTCGACTGGTTCAAGGGCTTTCGCAAGACCAGCGTAGATGAACATCATTCCTAATCCTACCCGGCACACTAAGCCGAGGAGTTGTTCGAGTGCCGGTAGTTGTTTTAGGTGGGCTGCAGTCATTCCGTTGGGTAATTTTTTGTTTATTGCCTGGGTACTTCGGTGGGCAGACCTACTGATTTCCAACCATTGAATCCCTCGAGAAAAATGGCGTATTTTTTCTTTGGGTATGCCCATATCCGCGAGCAGGGTAGCCGCCAATTCGCTGTCGTCGCACGCCCCACCTTCGCAATACAGGATGATTTTTTCTGCGGTTAAGCATGGGCCTAGGATCTTATCAATATAGGCTTCGTATCGATACGGGTTAAATAGGATAGCTCCTGGAATACACGCTGCAGAAAATTGCTTCTCTGTGCGGGTGTCAATCACAATCACGTTACTTGCCTGTTGGATTTTGGGATCAGATAGAAGATTAGTGATCTCCGTAAGGCGGACCCATCCCAAGTGTTTTTGGGCAAGGCGGTTTGTTACGAGTCGGATTATCTCTTCGAGCGTATTAGTTTTGGTGGAGACCGAGAGTGTTTGCAATGCCTGGATCTTTTCCGTTTGGGATTGGTCTTTCAAGGTTGGTATCGGACTTGTCGGGTTCAACCCAAAGGGAGAGATTGCATTTGCAACCAATGCAAATAATGCTCCCAGGATAGCAATGGCTAAGCCCTCTTTTATTAACGACCAAAATATATTTGCTACGGTGGTGGTTTTTTCCCATGAAAGGTAGGTCACAAATTTTTAACTGGGAGTTTAGTAATAGGCACAAAAAGTTCGGGGTTTGACGTGCTAGTGGTTGAGATTTTCAGGACCGCTGGAGTGTTTGTGGGAAGCTCAAATCCCTCAGGGAACTGTACTGTTATGCGGAAGGTTCTGCCAGGGTCCAAAGGTTTAATTTGAATATCGATCCCTTGCAACTCGGATTTTACTTCGGTGATTTCAACCTTTGTGGGCCCGTTATTATGGATGGTAATCGTATATGAAAGTGGTGCAGCCAATTTTTTCCGCGGGCAGATGAATGGTAGGGGGTGAAACCGTGAGCGGTGGACGCATAACTACTATCACAGGTATTGAGACTGATGGGCAATTACTTGAAGTGGTTGTTATTGTAAGTTTGCCCTGATGGGTGCCTATTGGGAGTTGAGGGGCGGGCTTAATTTGGATTTGGTACCACCAACCAAGGTTATTAGTAATGAGAGTGTATTGAAAATTGGAACCTTCGGAATCAGTTGATAGGATTTCAATTGGCGCCGTTTCGTTATTTGTGAGGTTGATTAGCACGTGAGTATTTGGGTCTGAATCTGGAGTGATGTAAATTGCAGCGACTTGGGGATCGACTTGGATAGGTTTCCAAATTTCGCCTCGGAGTTGCAAAACTACACTGGGTTGGGTGGGGTCGTTGTTAATCACCGATACCGTCTTTATAAACATCCCGGGATATAAACTGGCGTGGAACTCGATAGGTAACTTTCCCGTTCCTTCAGGTGGCACTTTACGGGTCCATTCACCAGCTGTGGTGCAGCCGCAACTGAGCCTTACATCGGTGATTTCAAGGTCTGCATTGCCTGCGTTTGAATACAAGAATTCGCATTTTACTGAGATGCCTGCGGTCACTCGCCCTAAGTCGATTACAGGATTGAAAAAAACTATTTTAGGGGCTTGTTTGGCGGTGTTAGTTTGGTGGGATTCCGACTCGCTACAAATGCCCAACATGGCAATTAAGGAAGCACCTAGTCCTACCAATAACAGCCGTGGCAAATATATTGGCAGTATATGCGGATTTTTTGGTTTCATCTACAAGTACATTAGAGTACCGGATTCAAGCTGTGTAAAGCCTTTAAATGGCAAGCCGGGGTGCTTTGTGAACAATTGATTAAAAAATTTTGGTTAATAGGTGTTTCCAAATCACGAATGCAAAAGCTGCTAACAATGCACATGCAGGAATGGTGGTAATCCAAGCAAGTACTATATGCCATGCTACTCCCCATCTGACGGCGGATATCCTTTTAATTGAACCCACTCCCATGATTGCACCGGTGATGGTATGGGTAGTGCTCACGGGGATTCCAGATGTCGCTGTCAGCACCAGCGTCAGGCCGCCTGCGGTTTCGGCACAAAACCCGCCGATGGGTTGGAGTTTTGTGACCTTAATTCCGAGTGTGCGGATAACACGCCAACCGCCTAGCAGGGTTCCAAGTGCAATTGTTCCATAGCATAAAATAAGCACCCACCATGGGATTTCAGTTTCTTTTGGGAGAAGGTTATTTGCAATTAGGAGTGCTGTTATCAATCCTGCTACTTTTTGGGCGTCATTAGCACCATGGCCCAGGCTATAAAACGCAGCGGAAAACAGCTGAAGACCTCTGAAGATCCGGTCGACTCGGTATGGGTTGCTTTTTTTGAAGGCTATGAGGCATAACAACATTAAAATGGAACCTAGAATCATTCCTATGAAGGGCGCTAGGATAATAAAAAGGGCAATTCGTCCAATCCCGGGCCACCAGATGACGGCAGAGAGTCCGCCCTTAGTGATTGCGACTCCTGTCATGCCCCCGATTAATGAATGGGATACGCTGATTGGCAGACCATAGCGCGTACATAACCATGTCCATGTGACGGCTCCAATGAGTGCTGATGCTACAAAGGCATTGTCAACAACATCGGGTCTCACCACTCCTTTGCCTATGGTTTTGGCTACTGCTGTGCCGAATAAAAAGACAGCTGCAAAGTTAAAGAAGGCTGCCCAAGCTACTGCTACGCGTGGAGGCAGAACTCTAGTTGCCACTACAGTGGCAACAGAGTTTGCGGCATCGTTCATTCCGTTCAAAAAGTCAAAAAGTAGTGCTAACCCAATAATTGAAACTAGTGGAATGTAGTGGTCCATTTTTGGGTGAGGCGGTTAGAAATGTTTAAGAGCGATTTGCATTATGATATTTCCGGCGTCACGGCATCGGTCGATTATCTTTTCGAGGAGCTCGTATAGATCCCGGAGCAACATAGCCTGCAGTGGGGGATATTTACCGCTGTAGATTTCTCGTAGTAGTTCGGAGAGTAGTTTGTCGGCATCGCCCTCGATCTTTTGAAGTTGTTGGTTTTGTTGTCGGATAACTTCGATTTTGGGACGGTGTCTGAGAGACTTGACCATTTCCATGATGATTTCGGTAGCTTGCTCCAAGAGTATTACATGGCGCGAGAAGTCCATGGTTGCTGCTTGAGAACCGGCGATAATCATACGTTCTGCAAATTTTTCTACTGTTTTGGGGATCCTGTATAATGCATGGGAAAGTGCGTCAATGTCTTCACGATCTATCGGCGTGACAAATGTTTTTGCAAGTTCGGCTGCGAGCCGTTGCCGTATTTTTTTATCTTCCTTAGTCGCAGTGCTACTAAACTACTTCGAGGGTGGGTAGCTGACCAGGGGTACGAATTACGATCAGCAAAGCATGCACACTAGTCTTTGCTTCCTGGGCCGCAGCCTCGAGAAGATCAAAAAAGAGATTGTCTTGCGAAAACAAACGCAGTACCGAAATCATATGGGTACAAATTCTTTGCATAATTCGATCGGAGATGTCGATTCAAATTTTAGGCGTTAACACCACATTTCCTAGGGCATTTATTTTGGGGCGGCGATTAGCTTTTCACGTACAATGCATTTCTTAGGTCGTACACTAATCCCTCGGCTAATGGGTAACGCCGATTTGGATCTGTCTCTATGCACTTTAAGATGATTCTTTCCAGCTGTGGGGGGACATCTGGGTTGTGTTGGCGCGGGGTGATAAACCCACTTCGGTTGAGCTGCCGATTTAAAATTTCATCGGGTGTGGATCCAGGGAAAGGTTTCTGCAATGTGACCATTTCGTAGGCAAATACTCCATAAGCGAATATATCAGCCCGTTGATCAAAAGGCTGGTGCATTAGCTGTTCGGGTGCCATATAGGAGGGGGTGCCAGGATTATCTCGGTATCGGGTAGGTTTGTCAGGGATCGGACGCGCCAAGTCAAAATCGATCAGTTTTAATTGTGCGTTGCGCGTGACCAGTATGTTTTCTGGTTTGAAATCAAGGTGCATGAATCCTCGGTTGTGCATGTGTAGCAGTGCTTCGGCAGCATCCAGCAGAAATTGAGCAATGTTTTCTATGTAGATAGGATCGCGTCTTGCGATGAGTTCTTTCAGATTCGAGGCTTCCACGTATTCCATCAGGATGTATGGCCAGCCCTTGATTTTCCCATGATCAACGTAAGTTATGAAGTATGGGCTCCCGCTGACTCTCTTAAAGATTTCTGCACCTCGGAAAAACCGGTGACGCGACTTTAGATTCCAAACCANATCTGGAAGCAATCGTCTAAGGGCGAAAGGCTTACCTTCTGGGTTGGTGACAAGCCATATTTCAGCCATGCCCCCCGCACTAATCCGTTCGTGCAAGGTGAATTTGGCCAAATTTTTTCGCCAGGATCACTTTTTAAAAATTGCGTTTTTGACAAAATCCAAAACATTACCCTTAGTTGAGAGGTATATTTAACTGACTGAGAAGGGTTTTGGCTATCTTTGTTTTATGGGAAGCAACACCAGATGGGTTGCCTGGTCAGAGTAGTTCAGGATGGTTTAACAGGTAGGCAACCCGTCCAAGTAGTCGACCTGCGCCTCCACCATCTAACACGCGATGGTCAAAGCTCAATGTGAGGTAGGCTTGAGTGATTGGGATGAACTGGCCAAGTGATTCGTCCCAGTGAGGGACTTTCTGAGCTGCTCCTAACCCGAGGACAAGTGTTTGTTCCGGGAGTGGAATGGGGGTTCCAAAAGTCAATCCGAATACTCCATAGTTGGTGACTGTTGCAATGGATCCGCCAGTCATTTCCGGTGGGAGTTTTTTACCCCGGGCAAGGCTCACAAGCTCCCGATAAGGTCCAATCAGATCTCTTAG
>Ga0065718_1004985_pt1 | contig 40839 bp, 45 predicted proteins | sample GBSCel77sediment_2_FD_59105 | JGI IMG/M metagenome (GOLD analysis project Ga0065718, IMG submission 59105) | Hot spring sediment microbial communities from Great Boiling Spring, Nevada - cellulolytic enrichment CS 77C v3 (version 3) | ecosystem: Environmental > Aquatic > Thermal springs > Hot...
CGAAGGCGGCGAATATGGCCACAAGGGCTGCTCCTCTGAGAACGGAAGGATCGTACACCCTCGTGAGGGCCAGCACTCCCGTGTTTTCACTGTAAGTGGTGTTCGCAGGACCTCCAAGAAGACCGGCCACAGCCGTTGCGAGTCCATCACCGAGGAGTGTTCTGTGAAGACCGGGCTTGTCGAAGAAATTCTTACCGACAACCGCCCCGTTGGTGGTGATATCTCCAAGATGTTCCATGAAGGTAGCGAGGGTCACCGGGACGATCATGAATATCGCTCCGTAGTCGAACTTCGGAAGCATTACTTTTGGTACACTGAAGAGAGGTGTGCTCACTATCACACTGGTATCGATCTTTCCCATGAAGAGTCCTGCGACGTATCCAACAACGACTCCTGTGATCACTGGGACCATGCTGAAGAAGCCTCTCGTCATGGTTGAAACGAAAACGACAGTGGCTATGACGATGAGGGCAAGCGGCCAATCACTCGATGCCATCTGGATGGCAACGGGGCTGAGCGTGAGCCCTATCACCATGATCATACTTCCGGTGACAACGGGAGGGAGAATCTTTTTCACCTTTTCCGGACCAACTGCCTTCACTATCAAAGCGTACAAAACATAGAACAGACCCGCTACGAATATTCCGCCCGTCGCGTAGGCGAGATCTCCGTAGATCTCTTTCACTGCCAGAATAGGAGCGATGAAGGCAAAGCTCGACCCAAGAAAGACTGGTACAATCCCGCCTGTTACAAAATGGAAGATGAGCGTGCCGATTCCCGCGGTGAGAAGCGCTACAAGAGGATCGAGCCCCGTGATGAGAGGGACCAGAACGGTGGCACCGAACATGGCAACGAAGTGCTGAAGTGCCAGCAGGAACCATCTCCATCCACTGACCTTGGTAACCGCTCCTTCGAACTCCATGGGAACACCTCCTGACATTTAAAAATAAAGGCTCTTTGAATCAAAGAGCCTTCAGTTTCTGTTTTTCAATTTTTCTCTCAAAACGAAAAAGACGAACTTTGAAACCTGCACCGGTACCTTTCTTTTACTCAAAGGAGACTGGAAAAACCTGTAAAGCCACTCCAGGTTCATCCTCTGAACCCATTCCGGTGCGCGTTTCTTTTTGCCCGATACGACGTCTATGGATCCTCCAACACCCATGGCGAGCTTCACGTTCAGCTGTGGAAAGTTCCTATATATCCACTCCTCCTGACGGGGAACACCCATCCCGACAAAGAGAAGATCGGTTGAACTTCTGTTTATATCTTCAACGATTTTCGGTGATTCTTTTTCGGAGAAGAAACCGTCGTGACAGCCCACAACTCTCACACCCGATCTCTCCAGTACTTGTTTTGCCTTCTCAACGATTTCCCTTTTCGTTCCGAGAAGATACACCTTCCAGCCTTTTTCTTTCGATCTTTCACAGAGGTGTTTCATGATCTCTATTCCAGGCAACCTTTCAGTCGTCTCCCCTGTGAGAGTTTTCATAGCCCAGACAACACCGAAACCATCGGGTACAACGAGGTCCGCAGAGTTCACGATAGCTCTATATCCTGCATCTTCTATGGCTTTCAAAAGAATCGAAGCGTTCATGGTGACAACGAAGGTTTTAATGTCTTTCTCTATCCTCTCCTCGATCGCGTTCAGGAATTCCCGCCTTGTCCCCGATAGAACTTTCGTTCCGAAAAGTTCGATCTCTTTCACCCCGTTTTCCTCCAAAAAAAAGCGGAGGGAAGACCTCCGCTTTCTGCTGGTGCCGAGGGCGGGACTTGAACCCGCACGGGGAAACCCCCACATGATCCTGAGTCATGCGCGTCTGCCAGTTCCGCCACCTCGGCACTCCTCTCCGTTCAGATAGTTTAACATCTTCTTCCATGAGCGTCAAGAGTTTTTCTTCTTTTCCAGTATCATCGGCTGAACGATCAGCGTGAAAACGGCCCCAACACCTATTCCGAGCATCATAAGCAGAGATATGTTTTTAAAGAGTGCGAGTTCAGAGAAGAGAAGAACAGCGAATCCCGAGATCAAACCCAGCGCGTTTGTGAGAACAGATGGTCCCACGTTCTTGACCACAAGGTACGGATCTCTCAGTCTCCTCTCTTCTGAAGCAATGTGAATGGAATAGTCTATCACAAGACCCATGAGGATACCGGAAGTGATCGACGTGGAAACATCCAGACTGATGCCAAAGAGGGCCATGAACAGGAAGTTGAACACCGTTGTGAAAGCGATTGGTATCATCACACTCAGTGTAGTGAGCGGTCTTCGGAATATGATGAAGACCATAACAAAGATCAGGATGGACGCAAGAACGATGCTCTGTATCTGTGATTTCATGATGCTTTCGTTGATATCGTTCCAGATCAGAACGGATCCCGCCACGTAGTGTGACCATCCCGTTTCGCTGGCTACTTCGTTGATCAGATCTACCACTTTCTTCACATGCTCGTATCCTTCCGGAGTGAGGTTGACGATCAACCTTATCCTGTTTCTGTCTCCAACGAAAGTTTTGAGAAACGGGTTCGTTCTGGAGAGCGTGTACATTATCGGAACGGAAATGTCCACAGGAAACACCACACTGGAGACGTACTCGCTCTTTTCTATCTTTTCGATCAGCTCTTTCAAAATTTTGGAATCTGTTCCAACGAACGGAACATTTTTTTCCAGCACCAGATAGATCGGCTCTCTCGTGTTGAACTTTTTCACGATGAGGTCGTAAGCCTTTCTGAGTTCGGAATCCCTCTCAAAATAGGACACCATATCTGAACCCACCTGTACTCTTTTGAGCAGAAACGGTGAAAGAGCCGCCATCACCAGGAAAACAACGAGGACGATCAAAGCGATCTTTCTTCCCACGTACTTCATTCCAAAGCTCCTTGGAGTTCTCTTTGGAGTGTAGTTTCTGAAGATCTCCACACCTGATGTGAATATCACAAGCACCACAACAGCGAGTCCGGAAGAAACCAGGATTCCGAGTTCTCTGAACGCCCTTATATCGATGAAGACGAAAGACATGAATCCCGCTGCAGTGGTGAGCATCGAAAAGAGTATGGGTTTGAAGATGTGCTTTACCGCCTCTCTTTTATCACTGAACCTGAACAGCGCGTTGTAGAAGTGAAGCCCGTACGCAGAGCCGATGATGAGGAGGAAGGTGATGGTCATCACGGTCATGGTGTTGAGGCTCTTTCCCATAGCGAAAAACACAGCGAATACGAAAAACGTGGACAGCACAGGAACTATCAAAGAAAAGAGCGCTGCTCTGAAGGATCTCAACTGATAATAGAAGAGAAGAAAAATCACAAGAAACATGAAGACAGGATAAACAAAAGTCTGCTTCACCAGTTCTTTGAAAAGAGCGCTGTCTATCACCGGTTCACCAAAGAGGTAATTTTTCTCGAAGTAGCTGGACACGAGCCTTTTTATCTCGGGTATTTTGTCCCTTGCATTGACACCTTCTTTGAATATCACGTTCAGAAGCGCGTACTTCCCATCTTCTGTGATGAAACTCTTCGCATTCGGGTCGTTCAATACGTCTTTTGAAATCTTCTCATCTTTGAAGTAATAGTCCATTCTGAAACCAGAAAGCTTTGGAAGGTTCACGGGACTCATAACACTCGAGATGTCTTCTCTTTCCTCCAGAGCTCTGTGGAGTTCGTACAGAGTCCTTGCGTCTTCGAAGAAGTTCTTATCGCTTTCGACAACGATCACAATCGAAGAACTACCGCCGAACTCCTTGTTTACACGAAAGAGGTTTTTCACGTTTTCGTTCGTAGTCTTTTCGGGATCTCCATTGTAACCTGGAAGGAACACCTCAGGGCCGGTCTCTATCTTTCCAAGGGAGAAAACAACAAGAAACGAAAGAAAAACCAGCACCACGTATGTTGTGGTGAAAAGGTACCTTCTCATGCTACCTTCCCTCCCTCGACAGAGCTTCCACCATTCGATTGAATCCTTCGCTCACCACTTTGAAGTCTTCCTCGGAAAATTTCTCAAGAACACTTTTCAAAAGACTTTCGAAGTTCGAAAGAATCTCTCCGAAGATTTCCTTTCCCTTTTCGGTCAAGACCACCCGGTACGTCCTTCTATCAACGGGGTCCATCTCTCTAACGACCAGGCCTCTTTTCTCCAAAGAATCCACCACGTTCGTTACGTTGCTCTTCGTTGTGGAGAGAAACTCCGCTATCTCTTTCATCTTTTTTGGGCCGAAGAGAGCCACGTAGAGGAACGCGTAGAGCTCCGTTGTTTTCATGTCAGAGATCTCTTCGTTCGATGGAAGATAACTGGAAAACCTCATCACCAGCGAAAAGAGTGTTTTGAATATCTCCAGAGCATCCATGTCTTCACCTCCCATTTTTTGACAGTTCAATTATAGAACAGTTCAATTATTTTACCAAATGGTTCGTTTCCAAAATCAACAAAGGGAAAGGACTCGTTTTTGGATGTTAATTAGTTAAGACAAAGATTTTTGCAAGATTTGTAAATTCTTTCATAAACTTGCGCACTAATTGAACTTTTGGTATAATTCCAAGAGAACATCTTTCAAAAGGGGGATTAAGATGAAGAAAATTTTCTTGTCTCTTTCGATAGCCGCAATCCTGCTTTTCACTATGGGAACCAGCTGTGAATCGAGGGTTCAAGTACCTGTGCCTTTCCCGGAGGTGAAGGTGGAAACACCTAAGGTGGATCTTGGATTCAAAGTGGTGAAACCAACCGGAACAGAGGATTTCTTTGAAGATTTCGAATCCTATGGTCAGGGCCAGGTTGCTCCGTTCGGTCCCTGGAAAGTCTTGGAAGAAAGTCCTCACGTTGAAGAAGGAGTCCAACCTGATAAAACTATCGGAAAGATATTGAGAGTGGAGGGAAATCAGGGAATCTTCACACCTGGGGAGTGGACAAATTTTATCCTCGAGTGTAACCTGAGGCTCAACGGAATTCTTGCAGACGGGATAGTTCTATTCAGGTTATCCGATGATGCAAAAAAGGGGTTCTATGTTAACATCAATCTCTTTGGTGCTTCACTGCACAAATTTGCGGGGAGTATCGATATGAAGATTGCTGAGAACACAAGTGTTAAAGCCAGTGAGGACGTGTGGCACTACCTAAAGTTGGTGGTCAACGGACAGAACATAAAGGTGTATCTGGATGGAAAGAAAATTATAGATGTTCAAGATCCGGATGTATTCCCTGGAGGAATTGGGTTTGCAAGAGCTGAGGATACAGCTTTCTACGACAATGTAAGGGTTGAAACTCTCATTGAATAAATGAATGTAGAGTTTCTTCATATTTGTTTCTTTTCATCCATTTCATCATCTTCCTGAAGTGAAATCCAGCTGTCATTTCACCCACCACTTGTTCCAGAAAACGTGAGACTCTCTGTGTATCTTCAGAGAGTCCTTCAACTATCTGATCATCTCACCAAATAGTTCACTTTCCGAACCATCAGGTGTAAAATAGATACCGGTGATGAAGATGAAATATTCACTCTTGAAGAGTTACCTTCCAAAGGAAGAAGTACCAGGGATCAGAAAAGAACTCATAAAATTAGCACTCCCTGCCATGGGAGAAAACGTGCTCCAGATGCTCTTTGGAATGGCAGACACCGCCTTTTTGGGACATTACTCATGGAAAGCGATGAGCGGTGTGGGACTCTCCAACCAGGTATTCTGGGTGGTTCAGGTCGTTCTGATCGCCGCCAGTATGGGAGCCACCGTCACGATAGCGAACGCCATCGGAGCGGGCAACAGGAAAGCTGTGAGGTCCCTTGCCTGGAACAGTGTCTTTCTCGCCATATTCACGGGTGTTATTCTCACCGCCCTCACACCGCTCTCCGATGTACTGATAAACATCTTTCCGAATCTGGAAGGAGAAATAGAATCATCCGCGAAGGAGTATCTGAAAGTCATCCTTTCCGGTTCCATGGGCTTTTCCATCATGGCCGTGTTCTCTGCGATACTCAGGGGTGCTGGTGACACAAAAACGCCGATGATCGTCACTGGTCTCACGAACTTTCTGAACATCTTCCTCGATTACGCCATGATCTTTGGAAAGTTCGGATTCCCGGAGATGGGGGTCAGAGGAGCAGCAGTTGCGACGATCCTCTCAAGATTTGTGGGAGCAGCGATCCTCACGTACGTGATATTCAAAAGAGAGGAGTTCCAGCTCAGAAAAGGGTTTGTTCCTCCCAAGTGGTCCAGTCAAAAAGAAATTCTCCGTGTTGGATTTCCAACTGCCATAGAGAACTTCGTTTTTTCCACAGGTGTTTTGATGTTTGCGAACATCCTGCTCATCGCAGGAGCTGAAGCGTACGCTGGACACAGAATAGGTATAAACGTCGAGTCTCTATCTTTCATGCCCGCGTTCGGAATCTCGGTCGCTATCACCACACTGGTTGGAAGGTACAACGGAATGGGAAACAAGGAACACGTTCTTGGAGTCATTCGACAGGGATGGATCCTGAGTCTTCTGTTTCAGGTGACGGTTGGTATTATAATCTTTCTTTTTCCAGAGCCACTGATACGCATCTTCACCAGTGATCCACAGATAATAGAGATCTCAAAACTCCCCGTCAAGATAATTGGACTCTTCCAATTTTTCCTCGCAATAGATTCAACCATGAACGGTGCCCTCAGGGGGACGGGAAACACCCTTCCACCGATGATCATCACCTTCATCTCCATCTGGACCGTGAGGCTTCCCGTCGCCTTTGTGATGGTGAAGTACTTCCAGCTTGGGCTTCTCGGTGCCTGGATCGGAATGATCGCAGACATCATCTTTCGAAGTACACTGAAGCTCCTCTTCTTCCTCTCCGGCAAGTGGGAAAAGAGAGCCGTCCTCACACGGGAGAGAGTGAAAGAGTTGGGATAATTCATTCATCTGGATCGAAAAACTACCTCACCCTCTTTGATCGTCATCACAACGTTCAAATCTTCATCGAGGAGAACAAGATCCGCCCTCGTTCCTTCGGCTATTCTTCCTCTGTCATCCAGTCCCAGTTCAACACAGCTGTTGTACGAGGACACTTTTGCAAGTTCTGTAAGGGAACACCCCGTGAACTTTCTGAAGTTCTTCACGGCCTGCGAGAAAAGGAGCGTGCTTCCCGCGAGCGTACCATCTTCCAGCCTTGGAACACCGTTTTTCACCTTAACCACAAGATCTCCCAGGGTGGTCGCTCCGTCTTTGAGACCCGCCGCAGATATAGAATCTGTGACCAGAACAGTTCCGTCCGCTTTTTTCACTTTGTAGACGAGCTTCACCATCTCTCTGGAGAGATGCACCCCGTCGCAGATGAGCTCCAGCTTCACATCGTCCAGCAAAAGCCCCGCTCCCGTGATTCCTATCTCTCTATGATGAAGAGGTTTCAACCCGTTCGGAAAATGTGTGATTCTCTTGACACCCTCTTTGTAGAATTTCATGAACTCCTCAAAAGTTGCAATGGAGTGTCCCGCAGAGAGAACGATGTCTCTTTCCACAAGTTTCAAAAGAAGTTCGGAGCTTTCTATCTCAGGTGCGAAGGTGAGCATCTTTGTCGGAAAATCGATCTCCCTCAGTTCTCTCTCCGAAGGTGGTCTTATGTGTCCCTCTGAGTGTGCCCCTTTCTTCTCTTTCGAGATGTACGGTCCCTCCAGATGAACACCCAGCAGCGACGTTGACGGGTTTTCAAGGATGTATTCTCCTGCCTTCGCCAGAATTTCTTTCATTTTTTCGAGCGAAGTGGAAACAGTTGTGGCAAGGAACGTGGTGACTCCCTGAGAGTAGAGAAATTCTTCCATTTCAGAGAAGTCGCAGTTCATGGTGTCCGCACCCATCACACCGTGGATGTGCGGATCAACAAACCCGGGCATGAGAACACCCCGTGGAATGCATTCTCTCTTCTCAATCTTCACGATTTTTCCCTCTTCCATCTCCACGTCCCCGGTGAACTCTCCATCGATGGGATCAACGATCAGAACTTTCTCAACAACCATAGAATGCACCTCACAGAACAACGGTCTTTTCCAGATGGGGCGGCTTGTCTGGTGAGATACCCCGGGAAACCGCCTTCTGGTACCCGAGAATCTGAGCGGGAACAGTTCTCAAAAAGGCAGATCTCCAGTCGTTGCTCACCGGGATATCTCCACCTTCCCCCACTTCCAGAACGGTGGCACCGAGTGACTCGAGTTCTTTTCTCAAGCGCTTCTCCTGTTCATCCATTCCCGACACTTTTTGCATGAAAACGAGGGTGCCTTTTTTCACCAGAGCCTTTGGACCGTGTCTGTATTCGAACGTTGAATACGCCTCCGAGAAAGTGAGCGACATCTCGATACATTTTAAAGCCGATTCAAGGCTAACTCCAAAAAACTCTGACATGCCAAGAAACACGAAGTGATCGTGTTCTTTCAGATCGATCTTTTCAATCACTTTCCAGGAGATATCGAAGAACTCGGGCGAATACCCAACGAGTTCTGAGAACCTCTCCGTTGAATTTCCGGCTATCTTGTCCGCAAGAAACATCAAAGAGAGCAGGATCATACTGAAAGACTTCGTCATCACGATCGCTTCTTCTCGTACGGGAAACACGAGTGGAAGATCACTCTCTTTTGCGAGTCTCGATTCTTCTTCTATGGTGATTCCTATCGTTCTGTGGTTTTGTCTCTTCAGAACATCGTTTGCGAGAAGTACCTCCGTTGTGTTCCCGGTCCGCGAGAAGAGAAAGGCCAGTCCTTTCTCTTTGAGATCTGGAACCTTCTGGAAAGCCACTTCACCTGCTGGAATCGCCTTCGTTCTTATCTTTAACACTCTCTCAAAATAATTGGAGATGGTGAGAGCGAGGTTGTACGAACTCCCACATCCCACAAAGAGCACTTTATCGGTCAGATTCTTCTGTATTTCACTGAATATTTCCGTTTTTTCCAGATTCAGAACAAAATTCCCAAAGAACTCCTTCAACTCGTTTTTCTGGTCTGTGATCTCTTTCAGCGTTTTGCTCATAATCTTCCCTCCTTCAGTATTTCACGCCACCGGCAATAGCGTTTATTATGTACCTCTGAGCGAAGATGAACAGTACCACAACAGGAAGTATTGCCAGAACGATTCCGGCTGCGGTGTATCTGAAATTCACCTGAAAAGTGCTGTTCAGATAAACGAGTGCCACAGAGAGAGGATACTTGTTGGAATCGGACAGAACTATGAGAGGCCACAGGAAATTGTCCCACCAGGTGATCACCTGAAACACAACGAGAGTGGCAATATCTGGTTTTATCAGAGGTGTGATTATCCTCCACCATATGTAAAGTTCTCCGGCACCATCTATCCTCGCAGCGTCTTCAAAGCTCTTTGGAATACTCAAGTAAGCCTGTCTCATCATGAAGATACCGAAGATCGTAACGGCCTGGGGGAGAATCACCCCGGTGTAGGTGTTCAGAAGACCGAGTTTTCTGAGGGTGAGGTAGTTGACTATCAAGGTGTTCTGAACTGGTATCATCATCGGAAGAAGAATCAGAAAAAGCACCAGCTGTTTTCCTTTGAAATCTATCCTAGCGAGAGGATAGGCCACCATCAGTGAGAAGAGTACGTTCAAAAGTGTGCCAAAACCCGCTATTATAATCGTGTTCAGATAGTAATTTCCAAGTTTCACAGTTTTCCATGCCCCAACGTAGTTTGAAAAGGTTGCCGGGTACGGGATGAGACTCGGTGGATACTTGTACACGTTGCCCCCTGCCTCGAAAGAGGTCTTTGCGATCCAGTAAAACGGCCACACTGAGAGAATCGCAAAAAGAACAAGAACCACATAAGTCAAAACCTTTCTGATTTTAGGCATAATAGCTCTTCAAACCTCCTTCCCTGAACAGGTAGAAGTTCAGAAGCGAAAACGCAATCACAACGAAACTGAACAGAACAGCGGCGGCGTTCGAGTATCCGAATTGGAGATATTCAAAAGCTCGATTGTATATGAAAATTCCCATTGTTTCCGTTGCGTGAACCGGGCCACCTTTTGTCATGGCGTAAATCTCTCCGAAGACGTTCAAAGCCGCTATAGATGACATGGTTGAGCAAAACAGGATGTACGGTTTCAGAAGGGGGATCGTCACTTTGAAGAAGACCTGAGAAGGCTTCGCACCGTCAACCCTGGCAGCTTCTATCAATTCCCTGGGGATGCTCTGGAGCCCCGCCAGATATATGACCATGTAGTAACCGAAGCCCTTCCACATGGTGACAAACATGATAGCGAAGAGAGCTATCTTGGGATCCGAGAGGAAAGCAATCGGCTCGTCTATAATATGAAGTGATTGGAGAAGAAAGTTGATGAATCCTTTTTCTCTGTACATCCACTGCCATGTGATCGCAGCGATGGTGATGGGAGTAACCACTGGAAGAAAGATGAGAGTTCTGAAAAGATTCCTACCCCTTATGGCCCTGTCGAGCAGGACCGCAAGCAGTATAGAAATGAGCTGGAGCGGAGGTACAACAAGCAGGTACAAAAGACTGTTTTTGAAGGCGTTCCAGAATAAAGGATCGCGAAGCAGATCGACGTAGTTTTTCAGTCCAATATAAAGAGATTCTCCCACTATGTCGTACTGGTAAAAGGATATTTTGATACCGAACACGAGAGGATAATATATGAAAAGCACCATGAGGAGAGTTGGGATCGTTATGAAGAAGAATGCAAGAAGAAGCTGTTTTTTTCTCAGACTCTTGTAGTACCTTCCTGGCATTCTCTCTCTCCTTTCGAAAGGGAGGGGGACACACCCCTCCCCATCTTTTTTATTTCGATTGCTGAGTCTGAATGAGATATCTCCAGTACTTCGCGGTCTCTTTGAGCGCCGTTTCGGGATCTTTCTGTCCAAGGAACACCTGAATAATGGCATCCTTCAGTCTGTCGAACGCTTCTTTTCTGAATGGTATGTCATCGTTGTAGAACGTGATGTTCTCAAGATACTTGGCTCCCATGATCCTGGCTTTGGCAGCGAGCGTTCCATCGTCTTTTGAGAACCACGGATCGTTCACCGCTGCTTTGAGAGTCGGGAATATGGTCACGAGCTTACAGAATGCGATCTGGTTCTCGAGGTTTGCAACGAACGCTGCGAATTTAGCGGCTTCCTTAGGATTCTTGGATCCTCTGACTACGTTCAGAGTTGAGTACCATCCACTCATTCTCACACCCGGTTTTTGGAGCTGGAATAGGAGCAACATCGGATTTTTCGTATATTTCCGGAGCGTTCCATTTCACTCTGTCCGCGAACTGAACACCAGTGATCAACATGGCGAGTTCTCCAGCCTGATAGAGTTCTGTTGCTCTCGTCCATTCTCCACCCTGGACGATTTCACTCGGGATGTACTTCTGTTTGTAGAGAGTGGCCCATTTGTTGAGAGTGTGAGCGTATTCCGGTCTGTCGAAGAGCACTTCTTTTATTCTGTTGTTTTCATCCACCGTGTAGAGATTCAATCCGTCCCAGTTGAAGATCGCAGAGGGATCTTGGAAGATCGTAGGAAGAGCACCGTTATTTTCCCGTTTTTTCCTTGATACAAAACTGAGTAGAGGAGTATTTCATCCCAGGTTCGAGGTGGATACTTCGGATCCAGTCCAGCTTTTTCGAAGATCTCTTTGTTGTAGAATATCACGTCCACAGCTGTGTACCAGGGAATTCCATAAATTCCGTCTTTCCAAGTGAGTCCTTTGATCATGTTGTCGAAGTACTGGTTGATAACTTCTTCGGGTAGCAAATCGTTCAAGGGGAACAGGACTTTCTTCTGAGCGAATTCGATGGTCCACTGAGCGTTCAGGTTCACAACATCGGGTGGATTTCCAGAAGAGAAGGCCGCAAGAAGCTTCTGCTGGAGAACGTCCCATGGAACATCTTCCCAGACGATTTCAACATCCGGGTTCAACTCTTCATACCTGTCGATGATTCCCTGAATGAAATCTGTGAAGGTCGGTTTCAACGACATGGTCCAGAAGACTATCTTGGTTTTGGACAGTGCCAGAACTGCGAGAAGAACTACCATGAGAATGACCAAAAACTTCCTCATGAATCACACCTCCCTAAAAAATGTTCTAAGGATTTATAGATAGAAATGGGTTTCGTCGATCTTGTGACGACTATCTTTCTTCCCTCGAAATACCTGACATCGAACGGATTTCTCAGAACGAAGTAAACGGTCTTTTCTGCCGGAAGGCTCAGATGGGCTTTCAAAGCCTTTTCGTTCGGTATGTCGGCTACAAAATCGAAGATCAAATCACCTTCAACGAACTCGGGACCGTCTTCTACGGTGTATCGAACAACATTCTCGACTTCGAAAAATCTGGAAACGATCTCTGGAATCTGATCGTAATCGCCCCCCGTGGTGTCTGCCTGACTCAGATTCTCACTGGAAGGAACGAGAAGAGTCACTTCACTGGTATGATCTATCTTTTCAAAACCGAGGAATTCCACAGCCTTTGCCGAAGAATCGGCGAGGAAACCAACACCGCTGTTTTTCTTCGCAAAAGCAAGATATTTTTCCACCATCCTTATGGAGCGCTCCACTTTGTCCTTCTGGACCCTTCCATCCTCGAGGAGTTTCACCAGCGTTTCATAGTAAACCGGAAGATTTCTGTAATCACCGAGAAGGATCATGTTTCCTCCCGCGTTCAGAAAGAGACTCACAATCTCTTCAACAGAGAAATTGTTCGACACAGCGCTCATTTCCATAGCGTCACTGATCACAAGACCGTCGAAACCGATCTTTTTTCTGAGAACGTCCGTTATGATCTTCTCCGAAAGAGTAGCCGGGAGACTGTCTATCGAAGAGTATCTGACGTGGGCCGTCATGACCGTGACCTTTTTCTCCCTTTCCAGCACCTTTCTGAACGGCAGAAGATCCTCTTCCCAGAGTTTTTCAAAGGGTGCATCGACCACAGGAAGGGTGAGGTGAGAGTCTTCTCTCGCTCTTCCGTGACCTGGAAAGTGCTTGATGCAGGGCATAACTCCACCTTCCAGATAACCTTCACAGGCTTTTGCCCCGTGCTCGGCTACGATTTTGGGATCTGAGCCGTAGCTTCTCATGTCGATCACCGAAGAGCTTTCTTCAGAAAGAAGATCCAGAACAGGAGCAAAAACCATGTTGAACCCCACAATCTCCATGATCTTTCCCGCAACCCTGGAATATCTGTAAGTCACATCTGGTGAGTTTTTCCCAAAGGCAAGATTTCCCGGAGACGAGGGAACGTATTTCAACACCTCAAGCTGGCCACCCTCGTGATCGGAACTGATGAGAAAATCTCCTTCCTTCGATAGAAAACTCATGAAATCCATTAGAAGGTACTCTTTCGAAAGAACTCCTGGATAGATCAAAATACCGGCCGGTCTGTATTTTCTGATTATTTCCTTGACTTCTTCGTTGAAGTCGTTGAAACCGCAGAAGAACAGCTTTCCAAGATCCACGTCCACCACTCCTTCATTTCAGAATCTTGCCGGCGAACTCGTAGTCTTCCAGAATCCTTTTCCAGAAGGCTTTTGCTGCACCGAAGGCGACCGTCCAGAGCCCTCTTTCATCGAAGAGAACCTCAACGTCAGAGATGTGTCTTTTTTCGAGGTGATCCCGAACGTTCTTTGCCAGACCGCTGTGAAATTCCGGGGAAAACAACGTTATGTCCCCACCAAAAATCACGGTTTCGGGATCTAGAAGATAGCTAACGAAAGAAGCAACCTCCGAAAGCTTCGAAAGAAGTTTCAAGAGTGAATCGGAAGAAAGGTTTTTCAAATCTACTTCATCGAGTGTGGCTGGTTCAGACAGAATGGGCGGCAGGATGTCAATTTCAAATTCACCTGCAGCACCGTTGGAACCCTGGTACAGGCTTCCTTCCAGCCAGAGTCCCGCTCCAACACCCACCGGCTGGTTCAGATAGTAAGGAACAGAGATCAGAAAATAAACTACATTTTTCTTTTGAAAACCGTATCCCACAACTGCCGCGTTTGCGTCGTTAAGAACGAAAATCTCTGTTCCAAATTCCCTGGAGAGAATTCCTCCAAGATCGAGATCTTCAATACCGAGGGCCGAAGAAAAGATCACCTTGTTTTCTTTTATGATTCCAGGCATACCGATGGAAATTCCCACTGTGTTTGGATACTTTTCTTTAAAAGGTTCAACACAATCAACAAGAGCGTTTACGATCTCGTCTCCACGAAAGCTTCTGTGTATCTCACTTTTTTCAACCTCGTTTCCCTTCGCATCGATCACAACACCGATCAACCTGTTCTGCTCAACTCCAATCCCCAGAACGAAGAACTTATTCGGGTTTGCCGTATAGAGAGCGGTTTTTCTACCTCCCGAGGAACCAGGAGATGCTTCTTCGACCTTCAGAGCAAAACCCGATTCCAGCAGAGAACGAAAATTCCTGGACACGGTGGACATGTTCACAGAAAGCTTTTCACTGATCTCTCTCATCGATATCTTTTCGTTTTCTATGAGAAGTTTGAGAATCTTGTGTTGAGTTGGTGAAATGTTCAAAAGGGGTCCCTCCCATCGGTTAGTTGCATGCCGCAAACAACTTCATAAATTATTGTCAACCAATAGGTCACGCTTTGTCAAGTTACAGTTTCATTTCGTTAACTGATGGAAGAATTTAAGGAGGGAAAAACGAAAAGGTGGCTCCAGAAGGAGCCATCTGCTTTCTTGTTTTTACTTTCTGTTATACCTTTTTGTAGCAGAACCACCAGTCGTAACACTCGAAATCTTTCGATTCCAGTCTTTTTCTTGCTTCTTCCACACTGCTTGCCGGAGGAACGATCACAGAATCGTTTATGAGCTCGTTGCTTGGCCAGTTGGCAGGAATGGCAACTCCTTTTTCATCTGACGTCTGAAGGGCTCTCACCGCTCTGAGAATTTCATCGATGTTTCTTCCAACTTCCTGCGGGTAGTAGACGATGGCCCTTATGATTCCGTTCGGATCGACTATGAAAACGGCCCTCACTGTGTTTGTTCCCTTGTTGGGATGAATCAATCCGAGCCTTCTGGAAACTTCTCCTAAGTCATCTGCTATGACAGGAAATTCGATTTCGACTCCCAGTTTTTCCTTGATCCACTCGATCCACTTGATGTGTGAAAACACCTGGTCGATGCTGAGACCTATGAGTTCCGTGTTGAGTTTTTTGAACTCATCGTACCTCTTCTGAAACGCAACGAACTCGGTGGTACACACCGGAGTGAAATCAGCCGGATGGCTGAAGAGAACGAACCACTTTCCCCTGAAGTCGTCTGGAAGCACCTTCTTTCCATGAGTGGTCTTCACTTCCAATCTTGGGAACTCTTCACCTATGAGAGGAATTCTTCCTTCCATACGAAACACCTCCTCGTAAATTTTTAAAATGATTCTAATTTGATATCCATTCTCAATAATACACGTATTGTGTTTCGTGAATTTTTCTGTTCTGTATCGATTTTGAATCACTAGAAATTACACACAGAAAACAAAAAACGGGGAGAATCTCTCCCCGTCTCTACAAGCTTTCTTCTATCGTTTTCAGAAATTCTTCTGATTTCTTCAATCGTTCCATCACTTGATCTTTCGTTTCGAACTTTTCATCGTTCCAGAGGTTCACACTCCAGTCTTCCAGTATCATCTTCCACTCATCGTCCGAAGCCACGCTGTAGGCTCTTTTCAGAGTGTTCAGATAATTCTTTACATCGTTCAGGATGAGTCTGTAGTGTTCGAGGAACCTTATGTATCTTTCGAAAACAAGAACATCTCTGAGTTCGTACAGATCGTTGTAGATCCTGGAAAGCACTTCGCTGATTCTGGAAGCTTCAACATTTCTTTGCTTCATATAGCTTTCGAAGTTTTTCATCCTTTCTACGAGAAGTTCTGCCCATGGATTCAACTTGTACGTGTAGTTCTTCTCTGATATGAATTTGTTCATCTCCTGAACGTTGACGGACAGCCAGTTCAGATTCTTGAAGCTTTCAAAAAGGTCCTTGAAGAGTTTTTCGAATTGGTTCGCGTACTCTTTTCCCAGATTACTTTCGATGTATTCCTTCAGCCCCTCCAGAACGCTTTCAAATGTCTTTTCTGCCCTACTTTCGTACATCGATATGGATTCTTTTGTGTTTCTGTAGCTCTCATTGTAAATCTTCAGGACATCTTCGGATGCGAACAAGGCCTCCTGACGATTGTTCGAAGAGGCGTATTCGAAAGGCATCGCATGTAGAAAATCGAGAACACCATCTGGAACTCCCCAGACACCCGCTTCGCTCATGCTTTCAACTGCCCAGATTTCCTTTTCGGCAAGGTAGAATAGAAACTCTCTGTTCTTCTGAACGGTGAGTGGTTGAGCTTCCGCAGCTTTCGTAGCGAAATATCTGTAGATATCCTGCCCCGCAACGGCTTTTCTGAGATCATAGTTTTTCCAGTCAGGAAATCTGTTCCACGCACCCGGAAGGATCTTCACTGTGAGCTTCGCGTAATCCGTGAAACTATCGAAATACCTTGATGTCAACTCAGCGAAGGCTTTCTGTGTCAGATCGTCCTGGGCTTTCGAGAACAAAATCTTCATGATCTGGTGAAGCCCCACATACCTTGTTGCAAGGCCTCTGTATGTGTTCCTCTCGTTGAAAGACTTCAGAGAGGAAAGGTACAGAGAAACGGAATCGAGGAGGACCTGAGCGGTGATGAGATTGTCCTCTCCCAGATCGTTGATTGTGGAAAGACTCGCGTTCTCAAGAAACGTCAGATCGGTCTTCTTCACATCCGGAAAGATCACCTTTTGGTAATCATCAAAATTCTGTTCAAAAAACGCGTTGTAATCCTCTTTTGTCTTCAGTTTCGCTTTCAGTTCGTCGATTCGGTACTCGCTTGTTGCAAGCGATGCAAGGTAGAAATAAGATCTTCCATACGTTTTGTTCACTTGAACAGATTTCAGAAAGTACTCTTTCGCTTTATTATAAAGCTCTACTCTTTGATTTGTGAGCTGATCCCTATAAGATGCTATCTGCTGAAGCATGTTCTGCAACTTCTGCCTTTCTTTTTGAATGGTCTCGAGCCTCAATCTTTCTACCTCTGAGCTTGAAGGCTTCATCGAAAGGTTCTGACTTTCAACGAACTTCTTGAATTCGTCGGGTTTCAGGTAACTGTAACGTCCACTCAGAGAGCTCAGCTCTTCCATGGCTGTCTTTACCTGCTGTTCGTAGTTGTCCAGTTTGGCCATGTCTTCTTCCACTTTCCTTATAGAAAGATAGGCAGAATTTCCCCATTTGAAATAAACTTCAGAAATGAAGTAGTTCCATTTCAAGTAAGCGGAAACGACGCCAACCAGAAGAACGATCGTTCCAAACACAACGGCCTTCTTTCGTTGAATCTCCGCTTTCTTTCCGCCGTAGAAGTACCCACCAACCGCTATGGAAGCAATTGTCATCACAAGAAAACCGTTTGGAAGTAGATGCGCCGGAAAGCTGAACGCGCTGTGCATCATGAACGTGATGAAAGAACTGGCAAGTGCCAGAAAGAGCAAGAGATCGTCCCGCACCGTGATCCTTCGAATTATTTTGAAGAACAGTATCCCAAGCGACAGAGCGAGAAAAACAACAGAAGCAAATCCTAAAATTCCCATTTCTCCAAGAACTTGAAAGTAATCGTTGTGCGTTCTCTTGAAGTTGTTCCAGCCGTACATCAGAATCGGGTGGTCTTCTATAACATTTCCCATGTAGTTTATCGTGAGAATCTGATACGTTCCGATTCCGGTACCGAGAATCTTGTGTGTTCTCCACTGGTATATCGATGAGAACCAGGACAGAAGCCTCTCGTGCCAGGAACTCACCTCGGCAACCGCCTGAATTCTTCCTGCGGGAGATACCATTCCGTAACCGTTCAGAGGAGTGGGAAGATTGTAGAGAACAACGAGGACGATCGAAGAGATCAGAACGAAAGTCGTGAGAGCTTTACTCATACTCAGAACTTCTCTGTCTGTCTCTTTCGAAACCTTCTTTTTTCTTGAAGATCATGTAGAACACAGAGAAAATACAGAGGGAGATGATGTTCGCAACGTACAGCGATCTCGTCTGAGACACCAGTATTCCCGAAACTATGAGAAGCGCAGAAACTGAGGCTATCACCTTGATCACAGACGCTTCTTTTCTTTTGAAATCGGCTGACGCTATGAGATAGATAGCGAGCGGAAGGTTCAGGGAGAGAAAGTTCGAAACGAAGTTCACGTTTCCTACGGTCGCCTTCACGGTTGCCCTCGAAAAGGGACTCCCCACACTTCCAAGAAAAACATCGACACCGCCGTAGAAGTTCAAAAGCGCGTCGAAAGCTATGAATCCCGCAAGAGCCACACTGACCGTGAGAAACCTTTTTATTCTTTCTTTTGTGACAAAGAAGTTCGAGATGAAGATCGATGTGAAGAACATGAGAAGAACGTAGATCGCTATGTCAAAAGAATATCTGAAATAGACAGGATTATCGCGATAGACATTTATCGTAGATAAAAGAGCGGAGATAGCGAAGGCAAAAAAAGCCACGTGGGCCATGTTGAATCTGATTTCCAGTTTCTCCTTCCTGAGAATCTTCATCAGGATCATGAAGAACATGACGCTCAGAAACACCGTGATCAAAGCGTACTTTGGAACGCTGAACTCGTACGTGAGTTTCCTGGACGAGAAAAGGGCAACGACAACGTACATGATGTAAAACAGAATCTCCATAAGTTTTCCCTCCCGCTCAATCGTAATGAAGAAGCCTGAGGCCTTTGATGAGAACAAAAGAAAACACAACGGCTAAAACGAGCGTCACCACACTCATCACGATATTTCCCAGAGCTCCAAAGCTGAACCCACAGAACACAGCGTGCGTTGCTATCATGATGAAGAGAGCTCTTTTCACCCCGAATCTTCGGGAAAGCTTGTCGTACATGTGATCCCTGTCTCCTCTGAAGATCGATTTTTTGTTCCTGTACCTCCTCAGAACACTCGCCAGAAAAATCCAAAAAGAAGATCCAGAGAGGAAAAATCATCGTGAGGAATGTATCGAAAGAGGCAAATCGATTCTGGGAAAGAACGATCGCGGATAGACAAAACAGCCATCAGATAACTTCCCGCATCGCCCATGAAGATCCTCGCGGGTGGAAAATTGAAAACAAGATAACCAAGAGATGCACCGAGAAGGGAGAGAGATAGGTTTTCGAAGAACACGCCTCTAACCAGAAAGAAATAGGAGAGCGCCGACAGAGCCACAAGACTTCCACAGAGCCCATCCATACCGTCCATCATGTTCACGGAATTTATGAGAACAACGACAAAGAACAACCAGAAAGCGGAAACCAGTAAATTGTCGAGGCCGATGAATCGCCACACGAGCAGAAGCGAAATGCCGAATTCTGCGATCAACCTTGAAAAGGGAGAAATAGAGAACAGATCATCCATCAATCCCAGAGCAAGAACGATCGATGCCGAAAGAAGAACCACCGTGTCGTTCCACAAGAACGGAAGGACCCCCACAAATATTCCCAGCCCACCCAGGTAAGGTGTTTCTCTCCCGTGGGGCTTCAGAACACCATCCGGCCTGTCCACAATGTTCAGTCTTTTCGCAATTCTTCCGAAGAACCAGACACCGAACAGACTCAAAAGAAAACTCAAAAGAAAAGCCATTCCTTCACCTCGGTTTCACGGTGACGAGTTTTTTCCCATCGACGACGAGGTACTCGAAATCGAACTTTTTGAGTTCTTTCATGACTTCTTCTATTCCTCGACCTATATGTTGCGATTCGTGTGCGTCCGAGCCGATCGTTACGACTCTCCCACCGAGGTCGTAATACATCTCCACTATCCAGTAGTCCGGGTTGGGTTTCCCGTGCTTGAAAAGACCAGCGGTGTTGATTTCAAGGGCCCTTTCGTTTTTCACGAGGAACACCAGAATCTTTTCTATCAAATCTCTGTTCGCTTTGAAATCCGCCTTCGCGTATCTTGCCGGATAGTCCAGGTGTGCAAGTGTGTGGAATTTCACCCTTTCCATCACAAAGAGCGTTCGCTCAAGATAGTCTCTTGCGAGCTCATCCGGTGGAAGGTTCTCATCGTACCGATGTATCCCAAGAAGAAGGTAGTCGAAACCCTCGGGAAAAACCGCCTCTCCCACACCATCCCAGCTGATCTCCGCTCCCTTCGGAAGATCGTATTTCTCCATGGTGAGAAAGTACTCTTCAACGTTGAAATCGTGAACGAGTTCTCCGTTTTCGTATTCGTAGTGATCTGTGATACAGAAATGTTCGATGCCGAGCTTCTGCACTTGAGGGATTATGCCGTCTATTTCTGCCTTTCCGTCGTAGGAAAACGTGGAGTGAAGGTGCATGTCTATCATTGTGATCCCTCCAGGACTTTTCTCAAATAGACAAAAATCGGGTGCGGTGCTCCCACTTTGCTCTTGTACTCGGGATGAAACTGAACACCAACAAAGAAAGGATGATCTTCAAGCTCAACAGCCTCTATGAAGTCGGATTTCGCAGACACGACGAGCTTGTACCCCTCTTCTCCCGGTTTTTTGAACAGCTCTGGAAACGCCTCCTCATTGGCTTCGTATCTGTGCCTGTGCCTTTCGGAAACTTCCTCAACTCCGCCGTAAACTTCGTAGAGTTTCGTTTTTGGAAAAATTTTCACCTTTTGGGCTCCAAGCCTCATCGTACCACCGAGCTTCAATATTCTCTTCTGCTCCTCCATGAGATCCACAACAGGATAAGGTGTGTTCGGATCGAACTCGGTGGAATTGGCCTCTTTGTAGCCAAATACGTTGCGTGCGAACTCTATGACCATGAGCTGCATACCGAGACATATTCCAAGTATGGGCTTCTTGTTTTCACGTGCGTACTTTATAGCTTTTATCTTGCCTTCTACACCTCTTCTTCCGAATCCACCGGGTATGATGAGGGCATCGTATTCGTCGAGCACTTTCTTTACTTCTTCGTCGTTCATGTCTTCGAGCATCTGACTGTCCACCACGGTGGGCTTTTCTATTCCTGTCAGAAAGACCGACTCTATGATGCTCTTGTACGCGTCGTCTGTTCCAAGATATTTTCCAACGAGCGCTATCCTGTAGGGTTTGAAAGCTTTGGGATAGGACCAGTTGAACGTGGATTTTTTCAGCTCAACGTTCAATTTGGAAGCAATTTTCTCGTGCAAACCCATATCTCTCAGTATTTCTGGAACTTCATACACGTTCTTCGTATCGGGCAGGTTTATCACAAAATCGCGTGGAACACCGGAGAAAAGGGCCACCTTGTTCATACTGGGAACATCAAGGGGAAACTCGCTCCTCACGATGACCATATCCGGTGTGATCCCTATTCTTCTTAGAAGTTGAACGGATTGTTGAGTGGGTTTCGTCTTGAACTCGTTGGTCGTTCGAAGGTAAGGAACGTACGTGACGTGAGCGAAAAGGAAGTTTTCCTTTCCTTCTTCCATCTGGAGTTCTCTCACAGCCTCCAGAAAGACTTCCCCCTCGATGTCTCCAACGGTACCTCCTATCTCGACCACGAGGAGTTCCGCCTCGAGCGCCCTTATTCTGTCTTTTATCTCCTCGGTGAGATGCGGTACGATCTGGACAGTGTTCCCAAGGTATTTTCCCTGTCTTTCCTTCTCTATGACACGAAGGTACACCTGCCCCGCCGTCATGTTGTTCTGCCTCGTCATGTCTCTTCCAAGGAATCTCTCGTAGTGACCGAGATCCAGATCCGCTTCGTAACCGTCTTCGGTGACGAAGACTTCTCCGTGCTGGTTGGGATTCATGGTACCAGCGTCCACGTTGAGATAAGGATCGATTTTCAACACGTTCACATCGACACCGTGTTCTTTCATCAACCTCGCTAAGGAAGCCGAGAATATTCCCTTCCCAATACCGCTGAGGACTCCTCCCGTCACGATCACGTATTTCTTCATCCTATTCCCTCCTTCTCCTCAATATGTTATCACCTGGAGAGTAAATTTCTCATTTCCTTAACATGAGAGAACATCGGGATTGTAACCCAATGTGAGATTATGGTATAATCATGCCAGATTTTTTTGTCAGGAGGTGGTATTTTGAAGCGGGTAGTTATCACGGGTATGGGTATCGTGAGTCCCTTTGGTGTTGGAAAAGAGAAAAATTTAGAAGGGCTTAGAGAAACCAAAGTAATGATAGATCGAATATCTTCTTTTGATTCTTCTAACCTTCCCGTCCAGATCGCCGCAGAGGTGAGAGATTTCAAACCGGAGGAGTACATAAATCCGAAATTAGTCAAAAGAACAGATCGCTTCGTTCACTTCGCTCTGGTCAGCACGAAAGAAGCCGTGGAAGACGCCGGTATAAACTTCGAGTCGTACGCCGACAGGACGGCCACCATCATAGGATCCGGCATGGGAGGATTTCTGACGCTCGACAGCGAGAACAACAAATTCCTGAGTCAGGGTCCAGGCAGAGTCAGTCCGTTCTTGATTCCGATGATCCTCATCGACATGGCTTCCGGTGTCGTTGCAATGGAATACGGACTGAAAGGACCGAACTTCTCTTCTGTGAGCGCCTGTGCTTCTTCTCTCCACGCGGTGGCTCTCGGTGCTCTCCTCATAAGACACGGGTACGCGGATGTGGCAGTCGTCGGGGGAACCGAGGCAACGATTGCTCCACTTCCCATCACCGGGTTTGCCAACATGAGAGCACTCTCAAGGAGGAACGAAGATCCAAAGCGTGCTTCCCGTCCGTTCGATAAAGACAGAGACGGCTTTGTGATGGGTGAAGGCGGTGCGGTTCTCATACTCGAAGCCGAGGAAGTGGCAAAATCGAGAGGAGCGAAAATTCTCGCGGAGATCAAGGGAGTGGGTATGACGGACGACGCGTACCACTTCAGCGCTCCAGATCCGGAGGGCAGAGGGGCAGCAGAAGCCATGAAACTCGCCCTGAAAGAATCCGGTCTGGCTGTCGAAGACATCGACTACGTGAGCTGTCACGCCACAAGCACACCAGCAGGTGATGAAGCGGAACTCAAAGCGATAAAGAAAGTCCTTGGAGAACATGTAAAGAACGTCGCCATAAACTCTTCGAAAGCCCTTATAGGACATCTCCTTGGTGCTGCCGGTGCTTCCGAACTCGTTCTTGCCATCCTTCAGATGCAGAACTCTTTCGTCCACGGCATGCCGAACCTTGACAATCCGATCGACGAAGCGAAAGGAACCGGTCTTGTTGGTAAAGAGCCCGTTCAGATGGAGATCAAAAACTTTATAAAGAACTCCTTCGGTTTCGGCGGGCACAACGTGTCCATCGTGGTGGGGAGGTATGAATCATGAACATAGATTACGTGAAGTCGATCCTTCCGCACAGGTATCCATTTCTCCTCGTTGACGGCGTGATAGAAGAATCAGAAGACAGAATCGTCGCCTTCAAGAACATCAGCATTTCCGATCCCGTCTTTCAGGGGCATTTCCCGGAGTATCCGATATACCCGGGTGTTCTCATCGTAGAGGGCCTTGCTCAGACCGCAGGAATTCTCCTTTTGAAGAGTGTAGAAGGAATTCCCCTGTTTCTTGGAATAGACGAAGCGCGTTTCAAAAAGGAGGTACGTCCGGGTGACAGGCTGATCTACGAAGTGAGAAAGCTCGGTGAAAAACTCGGCACGGTTCAGGTGGAAGGAGTTGCAAAGGTCGATGACAAAATCGTGGCGAAAGCCAGGCTTTTGCTGGGGGTGAAAAAGAAATGACCGTGAGAACAAGAGTGACAGATCTTCTGGAAATAGAGCATCCAATCCTCATGGGTGGAATGGCCTGGGCGGGAACTCCCACCCTCGCAGCAGCGGTATCGGAAGCAGGAGGACTTGGAATCATCGGATCCGGAGCCATGAAACCGGACGACCTGAGGAAAGCGATCTCCGAGCTCAAACAGAAGACGGACAAACCTTTCGGTGTGAACATAATCCTCGTGTCTCCGTGGGCAGACGATCTCGTCAAGGTGTGCATAGAAGAGAAAGTACCCGTCGTCACGTTCGGTGCGGGAAATCCAACGAAGTACATAAGGGAACTCAAGGAAAACGGAACAAAGGTGATACCCGTTGTCGCTTCCGACTCTCTGGCAAAGATGGTGGAAAGAGCGGGAGCGGATGCGGTGATAGCGGAAGGGATGGAGTCCGGTGGACACATAGGTGAAGTCACAACCTTCGTTCTCGTCAACAAAGTCTCCAGGAGTGTGAACATCCCCGTGATCGCAGCGGGAGGCATCGCCGACGGAAGAGGTATGGCAGCAGCCTTCGCACTCGGAGCGGAAGCCGTTCAGATGGGAACCAGGTTTGTGGCGAGTGTAGAAAGCGACGTGCACCCGGTTTACAAAGAAAAGATCGTCAAGGCCTCCATAAGAGACACCGTTGTGACGGGAGCCAAACTTGGACACCCCGCGCGCGTTCTCAGAACTCCCTTTGCGAGGAAGATCCAGGAGATGGAGTTTGAAAACCCCATGCAGGCTGAAGAAATGCTGGTGGGAAGTCTCAGAAGAGCGGTTGTTGAAGGCGATCTGGAGAGAGGATCCTTCATGGTAGGACAGAGCGCCGGTTTGATCGATGAGATAAAACCGGTGAAGCAGATCATAGAGGATATCCTGAAGGAGTTCAAAGAAACGGTGGAGAAGCTGAGGGGGTACATTGGAGGATGAAACAGCTCGTAAAGGCAGGGATTTTCACAGCTCTCATCGTGGTGGGGGCATGGATCTCGATCCCTCTGGGGCCTGTTCCCTTTACCTTTCAGGTGTTCTTCGTCTTTCTTTCAGCATACGTTCTGGGAAAGAAATACGGAACTCTTGCAGTCGCAACGTACGTTCTGCTTGGAGCCATGGGACTTCCCGTCTTTGCGAATTTCAAAGGTGGTGCGCAGGTCCTTGTGGGGCCAACTGGTGGGTACCTCTTCGGATTCATCCTCGGAGCGTTCGTGATCGGCCTTCTGGCTGAAAAGAAGGAAAGTTTCGCCTGGTATCTCGCTTCCGGAGTAGCGGGGCTCTGCATCATCTATGCGCTCGGTGTCTTTGTATTGAACTTCTACGTTCACGACATCAGGAAGGCAATTTCCGTGGGATTCGTTCCCTTCGTCTGGTTCGATCTGATAAAACTGGTCGTTGCTGCTCTGATAGCACTGAGGCTCAAGAAACTGGAGGTGGAACGGTGAAAGCGTTTGTCTTTCCCGGACAGGGATCGCAGTACTCTGGAATGGCGAAGGACTTTTCCGTTTACGAGTCTTCGAAAGAAATATTCGAAAGAGCGAAAAAGGTACTGGGCTTTGATATCACGGAGATCATGAACGGTGACGAAGAAACACTGAAACTCACAGAGAACGCCCAGCCTTCGATCTACATAACGAGTTACATCGCTTTTCTCGAATTGGAAAAGAGAGGTATCCTGCCCGATGTTGTGGCAGGACACAGCCTCGGAGAGTACACCGCCCTGGCAGTGGCAGGGGTCTACGATTTCGAGACGGGGCTTTATCTTGTGAGAAAAAGGGGAGAGTACATGTCGAAGGCACTGGAACCGGGAAAAGGAACGATGGCCGCTGTCATAGGACTCAACATTGAAAACATAGAGGAAGTGGTGAACTCTATCGAAGGAGTTTACATAGCGAACTACAACTCCCACGATCAGGTTGTGATCAGTGGGTTGAAGGAATCGGTGGAAAAGGCAATGGAGATTCTCAAAGATAAGGGGGCCCGTCGTGTCGTGGAACTCATGGTTTCAAGCCCGTTTCACACACCGTTTCTGGAGTACGCCAGGGAGAAAATGAAGGAAGAAGTGGAGAAGGTGGACTTCAAAAAGCCGAGATGGCCCATCGTTATGAACTCGACAGCAAAACCAACGGAAAATCCTGAAGAGATAAAGAGAAACATAATCGAACAGATCACAGGGCCGGTTCTGTGGAAACAGTCGGTTGACACCATGAAGGAAATGGGAGTAACCGAGTTCATTGAAGTTGGTCCAAAGACCGTTTTGAAAAACCTGTGTAGAAGAATGGGAGCGAACGCAAAGCACTTCACGGAAATTCTTTCAGAATGAACACACCGTTCACGAGGGTAGGTACTGTCTTGAAAAGATCCTCAGTCGTGCAGAATTCAACATCTTTTTCGAACCCAAGGGAAATCAGCCTTTTCGCGTGGGAGGAGTGTTTTTTGATCTCCTCCCTTGTGTTTTCCACAGACTCAAAATACCTCTCCGCCGCGCGAGCGCCGTCCCCAAGATCGTTTCGCTTTAGCCTCTTCACTACCGCGCCAGCGAGTAGAAAATCTTCCAGGGAGAATCTGCCGTTCGTTCCAGCACACACGAGCAGTATGTCTTCTTTGCTTTTCAAATACTCAACGACCGCTGACAAATTCAAAAAAGAAGCCGCTATTATCTCTTCACTTCTGATTCTCTCTATCACCTGAGTGCCGTTTGTGGTCGTGAGAACGATGGTTTTTCCTGATATCTTTTCCTTCCTGTATTCTAGAGGGGAATTTCCAAGGTCGAATCCTTTTGGTTTTTGTGCGTTTCTCTCTCCACAGATCAGAACACCTTCTTTTCTCTTCTTCAGAGCCTCTTCGATGGTTTTCACGGGTATCACACCGGAAGCACCGTTCGAAAGAGCGGTCACAATGGTGCTAGTTGCCCTCAGAACATCTATCACAACCGCCGTTCTACACTCCACAGGTGAGCATGGTGCCATTACAACGTCTACCATACCATTGCCCTCTCCAGCATCTCGTCGAGGTCTTCTGTGTTGAACGGATCGTAAACAGGAAGATCCGTTTCAAATTTTCCGTTGAGAGACACCCCACCTATCACCTTCGCGTTAGAGAGAGTCTCTATCAACCTTCTTTCTTCTTCAAAATCCGGTTTTTTTGGAATTTCCGGGAAAGATTCAAAATGGTCTCTGCTCGGATCGTGTACCAAGAAAACCACGTCAGGATTGGAACCGTACAGAAGACCGAGGGTGACCTGGCCGTAAGCGGGATGTCTCAGGGCTCCTTGTCCCTCCACGAAGACGATCTCTTTTCCCGTTTTTTCGAGTTTCAGAACAGCTTTTTCCACCACACCGGAAACGAAATCCGCGGGAACAGCGTCGATCACGTACCCCGCATCCGCTCCTATGAGGATCCCTGTCTGTCCTGTTGCGAGAAAACCCGCTTTGATCCCCTTCTCCAGAGCTCTTTCCCAGAGCTGAACAGCGGTGGTCCTTTTACCCACCACGCAGTCAGTTCCGAATACACCGACGACTTTTATCTTCTTTCGGTATATACCTCCCCTGAGAACGTCGAGCTCGAGGGGTGGAATGCGAACGTCTATTATTCTCGCACCGTTTTCATGGGCAATCTTCAGAAATTCTGTTTGCTGTGAGATTTTGAAATGAAGACCAGAAACGACATCCATACCGAGCGAGAGTGCCTTTTTCACGAGTGTCGCTATCCGCTCTTCCAGATATCCACCAGGGTTCGACACTCCAATTATCAGAACCTCAGCTCCTATTTCCCTTGCTTTTTCAACAGAGGAGACCACGGGCACGTCGTATCTAATGGGCTTCACAAAGTCACTCGCTATTTTCCCTTCGTGTTCCGCAACTACACAAACGGGTTTGAAGAGTCTGCTGTGCCTTAGAAGTCCGTAGGTGNTTTTGGCATGAGGTGTTCCCCAGCTGTCCCCACGCCACGATCGCCGCTGGTGTGCCGGGCTGGTATAATTTCCAGAGATCCATTCTCTTTCCCTCCGTTTTTTTAAAAAGATTCTACCATGGGAGGTTTCCGTTTTTGAAGATAGCCGTTGTGGGTGGTACTTTCTGGGATATCTTCATCTTCGGTGAGAATCCACACTCTTCGACCATAAAGGAATCACCGGGAGGATCCGGCCTCAACGTGGCCTATGGCCTGTTTCTTTTGGGTCACACCGTTGACTTCTACTCGAACATCGGGGATGACTGGAGAGGAAAACAAACAACAGAAATCCTGAAAAAGGCAAGTTTTGACACTTCACACATGTTCACCATTCAGGGTGGAAAAACTGGAATCTTCATCGCCCACAACGACAAGCCCCTCGCTGTTGACCCAGGTGTGAACAGAAAAGAGATGAAACTGCCTTCTTTGAGTGAATACGACCTTGTTTTCGTGACTGGAGAGATTTCAGAAAAAACGATAAGAAAGATCTGTGAAAACACCAAAAACGTGATTCTGGACGTGGGACCAGGTGCAAGATTCGCCACCACCGATTTGAACGCGCTCGTGATAGGAAACGAACGCGAGTGTTCTTTCAGAAGGTGCGACGTTGTGAAGAGTGGGTTCGAAAGGGGCAAGATGGGGAGAAGTGTACGTTCCAGGGAAACGGCATTTCCTATCCTCACTCGATCGGACTGGGAGATCTGTTCGACATCGTCTTCGTGCACCATCTTCTCCTTGGAAAGTCTAAGAAAGAAATTCTCGAAGAAGCCGTGAAGTGCTCTCAGATTCTCGGTCAAAAAGAAAATGTGACCCCCTTTGAGAGGATCTCATTCCTCGAGTCGTTCAGTGCGGAAGACGATCCGCTTAAATGCCCAGATGAATCCAAAGACGCTTCCCACCACGGTGGCTAACAGGATCGAGAAGAACATCAGGTGAGAACCCGTTGAAAGAGCGTATCCGAGCACACCAACAACGCCTATGGCCACAAGCTGTAGAAGGAGTATTTCAGGACCAGAAAAGACCTTCGCCGGATTCGTGAGGTTTCCAGTTTTTTCCCATTTAGAAAGAAGTAGCCCAAGAGCCGAGACGAAAAGAAACAGACTCAAACTCGCCGGTACGAAGAAAATGTAGAACACACGCTTTTGATAAACCGCNAGAAAGATCACAAAAGCAGAAACGACAGCCGAGTTCAGCAGAGATGAAACGAGTATCTTCGAAATCATCACTTCACTCGTCTTGACGGGTAAAACCTTCGGAAGCGGCCACACTTCCATTTCCTTTCTCCACAACATAGCGCTCATCGTCGCATTGTAGAGCGCTGCGATCCCNATTGCAAAGATCAACCCAAAATCGGGACTTCCAACGAACGTCATGAGAACACCAAAACCGATTGGGTACAAAAGAAGGTAGAGCGATCTTTCTTCCCGGAGGAGCGTGATGAGATCCTTCTTGAAAAACCCCTTACCCGGAAACCTACGTGGGTTTTTCTAGCGGGCATTCTTTCTTTACGCAGAACAGGTTCGAACACGACAGTTGTGGAAATCACCCGAAAGACGAGGAAAGTTCCAAGACATATCAGAATTTCATAGAGAAGAAAGATCGGATTTTCCCTTGAAAAAACAGCGTACGCGAAAACGTTCCAGTTTGAGATGAACCATCTTCCAAAAGATACGGAGAAATCAGGGAGATTGACGAGTATCAGAAACAGGAACACGGCAAGAAGTTGAATCAGCGAGTAAAGCTTCCGTGACAGCGAGGTTCTCAAGAGTCTTCCAAACAGAACTGAAAGAATGGCTCCCCCGAGGAGCAGAAAAACGGTGTGAAACACTCCGGTGACGAAGGGCATCCAGTTGTTCATCAAAAGAGAATACATGAGGAAATTAAGAACCATCATTATGAGAATGAAGAACTGATAGAAGAGGGATATCAACAGCTGATAGATCACTATCGTGCTCCTTTCAATGGGAAGGGTGAGCAGAAACTCGATCTCTCCCTCCAGAACGAACGAATTGGAAAGATAAAAAGACACACCGAGAAGAAACATCACAGAAAACATGGTGGTCGAAAAAGAAAGTGAAGCAGAGAAGGCTTCTTCTCCGAACTCTTCGAGTATCGCTTTGAAATTGTTCCCCATGAGCGAGTAGAACAGAAAACCTGTCATCAAAACGGAGATGAGAACAGAGTACAACCCTTTCCTCCCACGAGCCGGAGCGTATCTGAGCAAAACAGAAAGTTTTCTCATAGAAATTGTCTGCGGAGACCCATCCCCTTTAGGGGATTGGGAGGAAGCAGACATGTGTACCACCTCCAGATTCAATAGTGTTAATATATAGACGAGGTGATTGAACAAATGACTGTAACTCTGACCTGTAGATTCAAACTTGAACTTAGCAAAGACCAAAAACAGCAGTTCCTGGATATTGCGACGGCTTACACAAACGCCGTCAACTATGTGCTCGAACAAAACTTCAAGGATAAATCGACGAACGTTAAAAAGCTCCATAGACTTTACTACAGCACAATTCGTGAAAAGTTCAGCCTTCCAGCTCAAATAGCCATCAATGTGAACAGAGACGTTTCTGCAATGTACAAAACTCTCTGGGCTCAGTTCAAAGAACTCAAGCGTCGAAAACCCGATTCGAAAGCAGTCAAGAAATTCTGGGATAAACCACCGAAGCGAAAGAGCCTGATCGTCAAATACACATACAACCGAACTGCAAGCTTCAAAAAAGTCAACGGAGAGTGGCATGCTTCTTTGTCCACGCTTCAAGGACGAATCAAATGGATCCCGATGAAAGGCTGGTCCAAACACTTTGAGTACCTCGAGTCTGGCAAGATCGGCGATCCGATACTGACTTACGACAAATCATCCAAAACCTTTTTCTTGCTTGTTCCCGTAACACTTGAAGTTCAGGAGCAGCCACCGAAAGAAATCGTCGGTGTTGACGTTGGAGAAAGACACATTGTTGCTGTTGCTTCTACCAGAGGCACCAGGTATTTGATAGACCTTCCTGAAGAGTTCAAACAAAGAAAACAACACTATCAGCGTCTGCGCTCTGAGCTCATGTCAAAAGGCACTCGCTCTGCTAAGAGAAAACTTGCCAGGATCAGCAGGCGAGAGAAACGGTTCACTGAGAACGTACTGCACATCATTGCAAAAAAGCTCATCACAAACCATCCTGGTGCCAAGTTCGTTCTCGAAGACCTTACTTACATCAAAGCCAACAGAATCACCTACCGTGGTAAAGACAAGGAAGCAAGAAGACAGTCAGAGCAATGGCCATTTGCAAGTCTTCAGCAGAAGATAGAGTACAAATCAAAGCTCTACTATGGAGTTCAGTCCGAGAAGGTCGATCCAGCATATACATCTCAGACATGTCCTGTGTGTGGTCACGTCTCTAAAGAAAACAGACCAGACCATGGAGAGCGTTTTATATGTCAAAACTGCGGCTACGAAGAACACGCAGACATAGTTGGTGCAATCAACATAGCTCTAAAAGTTCTTGCCAAAGACCAGCAGGTCAATCTTGAAAATCTCTTAAGGGCCGATGTCAGCCGGCCTAATGCTCCCTCCTCGTGAGGTAGAGCAAGCCCTCCTTCAGGGGGAGGGCAGCTGACTTTCACAGCTCCTTCATGATCTCTTCTATCTCTTCTCCCTCCGCGGTGAGCTGGAGGAACAGATCCTCCAGACTGGCTTCTTTCTGACCGGCGAGCTTTCTGAGCTCTTCCATGGTACCTTCCGCTATCAGTCTGCCTTTGTTTATAATGCCTATCCTATCGCACATCTTTTCTGCGATCTCCAATATGTGGGTGGTGAGAAATATTGCGGCTCCCTCGTCAGCGTACTTTCTCAAAAGGAGTTTCAATATCCTTGCACTCTTCGCATCGAGCCCTACCGTCGGTTCATCGAGAAATATCACTCTCGGCCTCCTCATGAAAACGCTGACCAGCATGAGCTTCTGTTTCATACCGTGGGACATCTCACCTACTCTTTTTCCGAGGTAATCCACTTTGAAGGCTTCGCAGAGCTCCGCTATCCTCTTATCGATCTCTTCTTCTTTCAGATCGTAGATCTCGATGATGAAATCCAGAAACTCCTTCCCCGTCAGATGCGAATAGATCTTTGGCTCGTCCGGTATCACACCGATACTCTTCTTTATCTCGATCTCGTGGGTGCTCATTTTCATGCCGAGGATTTCCACTTCTCCCTCTGTTGGTTTCAAAACTCCGGTGAGCATCTTTATTGTGGTGGTTTTCCCCGCACCGTTCGGTCCCAAAAAGCCGTATATCTCCCCCGGCCTCACCGAAAGATCGATATGATCGACCGCGGTGAAATCCCCGAACTTCCTGGTTAGCCCCCTTGCAACTATCAAAGAAATCAGCTCCCTTCTTTCACTGTCCACTGGCCGCTGATCAGTTTCACTCCAAGATACACGAAAGGTGTGTCGATCAGTGCCATGATCAGCTTCACCACGTACTGGGAAAAGATCATCTGAACAAGCACGTTCCCTGGAATCGTTCCAGCGAACGCCACGGTGATGAAGGTGAGCGTGTCTATGAACTGGGAGACCATCGTGGACAGGTTGTTTCTGAGCCACAGGTGTGATCCTCTGGTGACTTTCTTCCAAAAGTGGAAGGCCCAGACGTCGTGAGTTTGTGAAAGGATGTAAGCCAGAATACTTGCGAGCACGATCCTCGGAGTTGATCCAAAAACCTTCACGAAGGCTTCGTTGTTTGCAAAGATGGAAGCGGGAGGATAGAAAACCGCAATCTGGGAGTAGATCACCAAGATCAGAGACGTGAAGAATCCCGTCCAGACCATCTTCTGGGCTGTTCTTTTCCCATAGACTTCCGATACGATATCCGTTACGGCGAACGTGATAGGGTAACACAAAACCGCCACCGGGACAAGGAAAGGCCCTATGTTCACCAGTTTTCCTGCGATCACGTTGGATATGGTCAAAGCAGAGACGAATATTCCCGTCAGGAGAATGAGCTTTTCATTCGACTTCTCCACTCTTTTTCCCCTCCAGTGAACCCATCTGAGTGGTTGTCTTTATGCCACCCCTTATGTTGTAGATCACCGTGACCCTGATTCGGTCGGTTTTGAGAAGATTCTTCAAATCTTCGTAGATTCTCTTCGTTGCTTCTTCCTGGTATATACCAACGTTTCTGAAGCTGACGAAGTAGTACTTCAAAGATTTGAGTTCGACGATCTTTCCACCGTCCGGGTAATACTCTATGATCACTCTCCCGATGTCTGGAAGACCGGAGAAGGGACAGACTGCGGAGAACTCGTCGGTCTCTATCTTTATGTACTCGTCTTTTCCATCGAAATCGATTGCTTCGAGAAAGTCTGTCCTTATCGCATCGTGCCCTTTGAAGTCGAAGATCCTTCCCTCTGCCTTCGGCATAGGATCACTCCCTTACCATGAGTTTTATTTTTTCAAGAACCTCTTTTGGATTTCTTCCGAACACCCTTATCATCGCTTCTTTTCCCCACCAACCTTCATCATATATCACATCTGGAGGTGATTTCAACTCCGCTATCGCCTGTTCGATCATCCACACCATGGACTGCCCCTCTTTCTCCTGAACCTCCTTCGGCTCTTTCGACCGATCGTAGTGGAAAACCTTCAACCCTCTTTTCTTTGCCCTCTCAACGTACTCTCTTTCGTAGCGAACGTTCACCACACACCTCATATGAGGATGATACCTCATAATCGTAACGGCCATACGTGCCGTGTGGGATTTGTCTTTGAAAGAAGCACAGGACACCGCCACCGCTTTTCCTTCTTTGAGTCTTATCCTTCCGGGGAACTTTCCCACCTCGAATTCGTTCTTCGCCCACGGTAGAGCGTAGGAAACGTTCTGCCCCACCTCCGGCACCGTGAGATGGCCGATCTCGAGGAACTCTGGAAGAATCTCATCGAGTGTGTTCAGAGTGTCGTACCTGTACCAGTCCCGAAGGAGTTTTTCCGTCTCCACCACACCTGAGGATCTTTCAAGAATTTTTTTCAAAAGTTCCATGGCGGATCTGATGGCCTCTTCCACCGGATAGCTCATCGCTAAAAATCCCGAAACGGCACTGGAAAAGGCACAACCTGTTCCATGGAACTCTCCAGGAACTCTGGGAATTTCAAAAACGAAATCTCTATATTTCACTTTCACCGTGTTGCCTTTTTCGTGCCCGCCAGTGACGATGAAGTTATTGTATTCGCCGAGTTTTTTCGCTTCTTCACTGTTCAAGATCACGTAGTCAGCGTATTCCACGAATTTCTTCACTTCCTCCGGATCCTGAAACCCGAAACCCGAGGACGATTCGAGTACCACGTTCCAGACGATCGCTGAATCCGGGAACATTTCCCTCAGTCTTTTCACCGTCTCCGGTGCAGAGAGTCCTACCTTTATCACCCGCGGAGGTGTCAGGACTTCTATTTCTTTTCTCATTTCTTCCCAGTCTCTGAAGTTCACTGAAAACACCCGGTTTTCGTTCTGCACGGTCAGAGCTGAGATCACCGCATGAGTTTTCACACCGAGAGCCGAGAGAACCTTCACATCTTGAATTATCCCCGCACCTCCCGAAGGATCGAAACCCGCAACTACAAGAACCATTAGAGATCCCTCCAGTATTCGAAGAGTTTTTCCAGACCTTCTTCACATTCCGGTGTCGGCTCCAGAACGAAATCCGCGTCGAAATCCTTTATGAACTCCAGCACTTCAAGAAACTCTTTCGATTCACCCCAGGGAGCGTGATGGCATTTTTTGTAGGTTTCGAAATCCGCGTAGTAAATGTGAAATTCTTCTACAAAATCAGAGAGTTTTTCTATGAATTCGATGGGAGAAAAACCGTAAACCTCAGCGTCTAGAAGAAGATGGCCGATGTCAACGCACATCTTACAACCTGTGTTTTCAAGAAAGGTCCTGTAATCTTCAGCGGAGTGGAAATGATCGTTTCCATAAACGTTCTCCACTCGAACGCTGATGACACCCGCAAGCTCGGAGAATTCTCTCTCCACCTCTCTGTAAACAGAAAGCCAGTTTTCTTTCTGAAGGGCATTTGGGAAGTGAATTATCATGTATTCTGCGCCGATCTTCCTGGCAAGCTCAGCGCATTTTTTGTTCACAGAAAAGGTGTCCTCTCTTTCTTCCTCGTTCAGAGAGGTCGGATTCGGATGGTGGTATCTGTATCTGTAGATGAAAGGAGCGTGGATTCCAAAATTTTTGTCGTGAAAAAAGCGGAGGACCTTCTCGAGGTCTTCCGCCTTGAAAAAACCCAGTTCGTAAAGTTCTGCTTTCGGGAGTGCTTCAAGCAGATCGGGATTGCTTCTTATGATGCTCGTGGATACACCTTTTCTCAAGAGAACTCCTCCGCTATCTTTATCGCACAGAATGGTCCACACATAGAACAGCCTTTGTCGGGGTACGGTCTTTCCTCGTATTTCTTCTTCGCAACGTCCTTTCCCAGCGAAAGGCTGAACATCGTCTCCCAGTCGAAGTTCTTTCTTGCGAGGGCCATCTTTTTCTCAAGCTCCCAGGCTTTTTTGTTTCCGCGCGCCACATCCGCGACAATAGCCGCTATCTTAGAGGCTATCACACCTTCTCTCACGTCTTCAACATCCGGAAGCGAGATGTGCTCTGAAGGAGTCACATAACAGAGGAAATCGGCTCCGTAGTAGCCAGCCAGCGCACCACCTATCGCGCAGGCTATGTGATCGTAGCCCATGGCTCTGTCCGTTGGAAGAGGTCCCAGAAGGAAGATGGGGGCTCCTTTTCCGATCTTTTTCATGAGCCTCACGTTCATCTCCACCTCGTTCAGAGGAACGTGCCCCGGCCCTTCCAGCATCACCTGGACCCCTTTTTCCCTCGCTCTCTCCACGAGTTCTCCCATCACGAATAGCTCTTCGAACTGCTGGGCGTCGCTCGCGTCCACCACAGCTCCGGGTCTCATGCCGTCGCCAAGACTCAGAGTGATATCGTAGTCTTTTGCGATGTCCAAGAGTTCATCGAAGTGTTCGTAGAACGGATTTTCCTTGTTGTTCTTTATCATCCATCCCGCGATGATCGCTCCGCCTCTACTCACGATCTTCAAAACCCGCCTTGAACTTTTTATCCTATCAAGCACCCTTCTCGTCACACCGACGTGGATCGTCATAAAGTCTATGCCATCTTCCGCGTGTGCTATGACCATATCGAAGAAGTCCTTCTCCGAAAAATCCACCACGTTCTTTTTCATCTGGTAACTCCTCACGGCGGAATCGTATATGGGCACCGAACCAACTGGAACGGGCGACATCTCCACGATGGCCCTTCTGATCTCCCTCAGGTCCCCCCACGTGGAGAGGACCATGAGGGAGTCAGCACCGTATTCTATCGCCACTCTTGCCTTTTCCTTTTCCTCTTCGAGCGAAGAAAATCCCTGGGAGGTTCCTATGTTCGCGTTCACCTTCACACTGAAACCTTCTCCAACGATCATTGGCCTTTCTATCCTGTGGAGTTTGTTCTTTGGAAGAACCGCTCTGCCTTCCGCAAGTTTTTGCCTGACGATCTCGACATCCACTCCCTCGTACTCCGCCACCTTTTTCATCTCGTCGGAAACAACACCCTTTCTGGCCATTTCCATCTGGGTCATGATATCACCTCAACCTTTCACTCACGATTCTCGCCACTTTCTGACCGGACAGAATCATTCCACCGAAGATGGGACCCATCCTCGGTCCGCCGTGAACAGCGCAGACCGCCATCCCTGAGACGAGAAGCCCCGGGAAGATCTCACCGGTGTTATCTACCACGAATTTTTCCGCTTCATCGGCGTCCATAGGAAATTCTGTTTTCATCTCTACGAGACCTCTCTTTGCAAGAAGTGAAACCACGTTCGCGGGGTGACCGGTGCCATCCACAACGAACGAAGCCTTCACTGTTATGGGATCGACGTGCAACCCGAGTCTCACCGTTGGACCCCAGTTCACCACCACTCCACAGACCCTACCGTTCTGGACTGCCACATCTTCAACCGAAACGTTGTTGAAGACAATGGCTCCTGCCTTCGTTGCTCTGTAGAGAAGTCCCGAAGCGAAATGCACGGAATCCACCACTATGTGGTCTTCTTTCACTTCGTATTCGATTTCTACCTCCTTCAGAAAGTTCTCGAGTTCTTTCTCCAGCACGATCTCGTTGAACATCATTCCTCCACCCCAGATACCGCCTCCCGGGGTGTTTCTCTCTTCGAACACGGCCACTCTGAAACCATTCTTTGCCAGCTCGTACGCTGCCGTGAGACCGCTCGGTCCCGCTCCCACGATCGCAACATCCAGCTCCAGACTATTTCTGAGTTTTTCAAAATACCTCTCAACGATGAGTCTGGAAATCAACACATCTCTCATAGACACACCTCCTTAGTAAAAATAAAAACCTCCGCCGAGCGGAGGTTTTTTATTTCCTCCTTCCCCGATCCCTCCGCCGGCATTACCCGGATCAGGTTCTTGGGGTCGAGGACTTCCGTCCTCCTCTCAGCCCCGGAATAGGAGCTCCCCCTGGGGAAGGTTTTCGATATTCATTTTTTCAATCTCAATTTTAAAGGATTTTTGTGTGATACAATTTAAATGGAGGTTTCATTTTAGAAAGCGTTCAACGGAGGTGAAAGGAAATGGCAGATCAGTACCACGAACCAGTTTCCGAACTCACGGGGAAGGACAGGGATTTCGTGAGAGCTCTGAACAGCCTGAAAGAAGAGATAGAGGCGGTCGCCTGGTACCATCAGAGGGTTGTCACCACGAAAGACGAAACCGTGAGAAAAATACTCGAACACAACAGAGACGAGGAGATGGAGCACGCAGCAATGCTACTTGAGTGGCTGAGAAGGAACATGCCCGGCTGGGATGAGGCACTCAGAACTTACCTGTTCACGGACAAGCCGATCACAGAAATCGAAGAAGAAACGTCCGGTGGATCAGAAAACACGGGTGGAGACCTCGGCATAAGGAAGCTCTGAAAGGGGTGGTGAACATGGAATTTCTGAAAAGATCCTTTGCTCCTCTGACAGAAAAACAGTGGCAGGAGATAGACAACAGAGCAAGAGAGATCTTCAAAACACAGCTCTACGGAAGGAAATTCGTCGATGTGGAAGGTCCCTACGGCTGGGAGTACGCTGCCCATCCACTCGGGGAAGTTGAGGTGCTTTCAGACGAGAACGAAGTGGTGAAGTGGGGATTGAGGAAGTCTCTGCCGCTCATCGAACTGAGGGCAACGTTCACTCTCGATCTGTGGGAACTCGACAACCTCGAGAGAGGAAAACCGAACGTGGATCTTTCCAGCCTAGAAGAAGTGGTGAGAAAAGTGGCGGAATTTGAAGACGAAGTGATATTCAGAGGATGTGAAAAATCGGGTGTGAAAGGCCTTCTTTCCTTCGAGGAGAGGAAAATCGAGTGTGGAAGCACATCAAAAGACCTCCTCGAAGCCATAGTGAGGGCTCTTTCGATCTTCTCAAAAGATGGTATAGAGGGCCCTTACACACTCGTCATAAACACGGACAGATGGGTCAGCTTCCTGAAGGAAGAGGCAGGGCATTACCCCCTCGAGAAGAGAGTGGAAGAATGCCTCAGGGGTGGCAAGATCATAACCACACCGAGGATCGAGGATGCCCTCGTCGTTTCCGAACGTGGAGGAGATTTCAAATTGATCCTCGGACAGGATCTCTCGATAGGGTACGAAGACAGAGAAAAAGACGCGGTGAGGCTTTTCATAACGGAGACGTTCACCTTCCAGGTTGTCAACCCGGAGGCTTTGATTCTTCTAAAGTTCTGATCTGGTCCGCTCCTCGGAGCGGACCTTTCGATCAAAGAACGTCCAGTTTTCCCTTCGCCCACGTTCCCACTACTTTCCCCGCAATCGCAACTATTCCCAATATTCCAGAATTTTCTCTGACATCTTTCAAGAACTTTGGAATGTCATAGGAGTTTCTCACGGAATCTTCAAACGAATCTACTACCCTGTCGCATATCGCTTCCTCTTTTCCAAGAACGAGTATTCCTTTCCCACCAGCGAATACTCCGGTGACGCACACAGACGGTGTGAGTTCAGGGAAGATCTTAACACTTATGCCTTCAAAGAAATGAACCACGATCGGCTGTGATATCTTCAGGAAGAACTTCCCATCTCTTTCCAGAGCAAAATCAGACTCTTTGAGAGCATCCACGAGGATCGCTCCGTTCTTTTCGAGGGGAGATCCGTTCAATGAAAGTTCTTCCGGGAGAACAGCAGATCTATCCACCAAAAGCGTGTATCCGTTCTTCAAGCCCACTCTCTTGAACCTTCCCGACGCAAGGACAGGAGCTCCTGCAGCAATCCTCATCTCCTCACCTCCCTATAAAACAAAAGGGGCCGACCATCCGGCCGGCCCCTCGATTTCAGTCTCACTGCTCACACGAAAACTCCCGGTCCTTCGAGGGGCCGGCTTTTGATCGTAGTGCACATTATCATATCGCTGAGAATTCCTTGCTCAAAGAGTACGAAACTACCCATTGTCTCACCTCACAAAGATACGATACCACCGCACTGTTAAATTCATGTTGCTTCTTTCATTAAATTCATGATCTCTCTTTCACTCGTCTCAAAAACACCTATCGCCCAATCGGAAACACCGCCTATCCATATCACTCTTCCTTCATAGACGACGAGCCCACACCCGAATATCACCCTTATTCTGTCTCCGTACTCCTCAATCACACCTTTTGGTGAGAGAACGTAATTCGTGGTACCGAGGAGCCTTCCCCTGCCATCCACGAGTGCCAGACCGTTTTTGTAGGTGAGATCTTTGAGAACAGCGTGCCATCCCACCAGATAACCTTCCTTCACTTCAACAGTGTTCGTTGACCATCCAACTTTCGTCTCCCACTCTTCCGGGAAAAAGACGGGATCGAGCGAATACAGATCTATGTAACTTCCTTCGAGCCTTCCTCTCCAGCAGACCTTGGCATCACCAACCGTCAATCTCGTCAAGATAACGTTCGACTCCACAAAAGAACTGTCTTTCATGGAAACCGGCACATACTCACCCAGCGTACTTTTTATCGATATGTATCTCTTCTCAATCAGGTTCAGATCCTCATCGAGAACGGCGTACGCAAGAAAATCGGTGTGGGGCTTTCCTTCCTGTGACCAGTCTTTGTATCCTTTCGCTGTGTAGAGAAGCTCGAAACGGGAATTTCTGAAGAACACCCTCGGATCTTCGCACCCCAGAAACTCCTGAATATCTCTCGGCCAGAATACAACTTCCATTTCCAATGGTTTTTTTACTTCTCCATTCAACAGATCGTCGATGTTCACTATAAAATGACCAATAGACGAAACGTACTTGTAGTAATCGAAAATCAAACGGGGAAAAACATGAAGTGCTTTGCCAACGAGAACCGCTCCAGGATTGAACACAGCCACCGGATTTCTGGGATAGTTCGTGATGACGAAATCTTTTGGGAAAAAGTAAGTCACCCGATTGAACACATCGATCGTCTCATCTTTCCTCAGGGATCTTTTTCGTGCCAGTGCTTTTCCGAGGAGCTCTTCCACCATCTCCTATTTCCCCCCTTGAAACCTGAAGGGGAGGTCCCCTTCAGGCCAGCTGGTCCATCATCTTTCCGTAGAGTTCTCCTGCAATTCTCACGAGCTTCACGTTCAGACCCGTTTGCTGATAAAGGGAGAAGAAGAGTATCTGCTCCATCTGCTCTTTTGTCATGACAGGAGAACCACCAGCTGTTGAGACAGGGGTGGCGCGCTGCTGGGCATAACTTTGGTAAACGGGGTTGTAGCCGATTCCTTCCACTCTCATGGTATCACCCCTATTTCCTTATCGGAAAAATCATCGAGATGTTTACTTTGAAAGACGTTCGAGCGTTTCTTCTATTTCTTCGTAGGGTGGTTCCTTTCCTGGATCTTCGGAAACCCAGGAGTAAACTATTGTTCCACTTCCATCTACCACGTAAACAGCCCTCTTCGCAACGGTGTAGCCGGGAATGTTCAAAAAGTTCTCGTGGACACCACCGTACTGTGAAGCCACTCTCCCACCAAAGTCGGAGAGCAGTTCGAACGTGATGTGGTTTTTCTCAGCGAAGGCCTTGTTCGCGAACGGACTGTCCACGCTGATTCCAAGAACCACCGCGTTGAGTCTGTTAAACTTGGAGAGAGAATCCCTGAACGTGCAGAGTTCTTTCTCACAAACACTCGTGAA
>Ga0065718_1002004_pt1 | contig 40371 bp, 41 predicted proteins | sample GBSCel77sediment_2_FD_59105 | JGI IMG/M metagenome (GOLD analysis project Ga0065718, IMG submission 59105) | Hot spring sediment microbial communities from Great Boiling Spring, Nevada - cellulolytic enrichment CS 77C v3 (version 3) | ecosystem: Environmental > Aquatic > Thermal springs > Hot...
AGCTTGTGGGTTACCGAAATCTTCAATCTTTGCAGCCAGCCATCCTTGTAGGTAATATGCGTCAACCCATCTAACCTCACCGAGCAATCCGGATCGGATGATATATCTTGCGAATCGGCTGGTCCAATAACCGGTGTAAGCGTAAGCGACGGCGAATGGAATATTAGATTTTTTGACGGCTCGGACCAGTTTAGCGGCTTCTTCTAGTGAGGTAGCTAGGGGTTTTTCGATGCAGACTGGAATATTGGCCTGGATGGCTTTGATTGCGGGGTCGTAATGAACATTGTTTGGGGTTACTATGACCACGTAATCCAGTCGATCGTCTGCGGGTAACTTAGGCTGATCGTCAAACATTTCATCGTAGGTTTTATATCCGCGGATTGGGTAAGGCCATTTTTCTGCTTCTTGTAGTGCAATTTGCGGGTCAGAGGAGAGTGCCGCGGCGACGATCCGACGCGTTCCGTCGAAGTGGATAGCGCGTTCGTGGACTCGGGCGATGAACGCGTTGCGTCCACCTCCGATTAATCCGACGTTTAATGGTTTTGGGGACACAGGCATTTTAGCCTCCTTTATGTTGCGTTACTGAAAGTGGTTTTGAGCGGAATTCGATTTTAACATTAGATTTGGGAGTCCAAATACGCAAGCAATTTCAAGATGATTAGCAGCTGTAGGATGGCGGCCACACGCTTGTAGTTTTAGCAGTTCGTGATATTAGCACCGGAATTTTTGCTGGAGAATCAGAGCAGAGATAGCATAATGACCGCCCTAATAGGAAGAGGGAAAGGAGTGTGCCATGAAAGTTATTGTTACCGGAGGCGCAGGTTACATTGGCAGTATCGCCACGGAAGTGCTTTTAAATGCTGGCCATCGAGTTTTAGTGGTCGACAACTTGAGCAAAGGGCATCGGAGTGCAGTGCCAAAAGGCGCGGATTTTGAGCGTGTCGATTTGAGGGATAAAGACGCGTTAGCCAAGGTGATTTCTTATTTTCGGCCGGAGGCGGTCATGCATTTTGCCTCGTACACGCTTGTCGGTGAATCGATGGAACACCCCCTAATGTATCTGGGCGACAACGTTAGGTGTGCACTTAACTTGTTGGAAGCGATGTTAGAGTTTGGGGTGAAGAAGTTTATTCTTTCGTCGACGGCGAATCTTTTTGGTATTCCGGAGCAAGTACCAATTCCTGAGGACGCACCGATTAATCCTGGGAGTCCTTATGGGGAGTCAAAATTTTACATCGAGCGTATATTGCATTGGTTGAGTGTAACTAGAGGATTGAGGTATGCGGCTTTGAGATATTTTAATGCGGCGGGTGCCACTGAGGAACGTGGGGAGGACCACCGGCCAGAGACTCACTTAATTCCTGTGGTATTGAGTGTTGCTCTTGGGAAACGAGAATATGTCACGGTTTTTGGTAACGATTACCCTACGAAGGACGGCACCTGTGTGCGTGATTACATTCATGTTGTAGATTTGGCCGAGGCGCATGTGCTCGCATTGAATGCGTTGGAGAAAGGCAATTGCGTGTATAATTTGGGCAATGGCATGGGGTTCACAGTTATGGAAGTCATAGAAGTGGCCCGGCAGGTAACTGGACATTCGATACCGGTCAAGATTGGGCCCCGTCGGCCGGGTGACCCCGCGATTTTGGTTGCTAGTAGTGAACGGATTAAGCGTGAGCTGGGTTGGACCCCACGGTATCCTGATTTGCGGTCGATTATTGAGTCAGCGTGGAATTGGCACCGCAGATTTCCGAATGGGTATCCTGATTAAAGTCAGTACCGGTTTTCTAACAGAGCTCTCAGAGCTAAAGCATTGTGGGAATTGATGTGGATAGGTGCACACATGCCTGTAAGTGGATTTATATGGACCCCATTGGAGTACGGGAGTGAGTTGGGATGTGAGGTTGTACAGTTTTTCTTGAAGAACAATCGTCGATGGACTGGGCGGGAATTTAGTGAGACGGAGGTAAAAGAGTTTAACCGGTTGCGGCATAAATATGCGTACAAGGTTTTGTTTGCGCATGCGAGTTACTTGGTGAATTTGGCTGCTGCGGATATGGTTGTGTGGCAACGCTCTATTCAGGGGTTAATTTCCGAGTTGAGGTTGGCNGGANGNCTTGGGTTACCATTTTTGGTGTTGCATCCGGGCTATCATGGGGGCGCAGGGGAAAGCCAAGGGCTGCAAAGGATTACAAAGGCCCTTGAGATTGTTTTAGCCGAAACCGCAGAAGAGCGTGTTCGGGTAGCTTTAGAGACTACGGCAGGACAGGGAACTGCATTAGGATATCGGTTGGAACATCTTGAATGGATTTATTCGCAATGTAGACACGTCGGGGCGGCTTGCTATTTGTCTTGATACAGCTCATCTGTATGCGGCTGGGTATCCGATCAATACTTTGGAAGGTTGGGACGCGCTTATTCAGGAGGTAAATCGGCGATTTGGATTAGATCAGATAGTCGCGGTGCATTTGAACGATTGTGCGGCGGGGTTAGGCATGCGAATAGACCGGCATGTGCATATTGGACAGGGATCCATTGGAATGCGGGCGTTTGGATACATAGTTAACGACTCCCGTTTCAAGTTTATCCCTGGATGCATTGAAACCCCTAAAGATCGGGGTTTTCATGCTGACCGCCTAAATCTTCGTAAATTGCGCAATTTGAGAAATGTGGGGAGTGCAGGCCTTGGCGCCGTGTCGTAAAACATGCAAAACTATTTTCCAATTCTTAGTTTGCGATTATCCAAGAGGTCAAGGATTCACATTAGTTGCAGTTGACGGTGTTTTTCCGCGATAGTTTTAGCCAATTCTTGTAGTGTAGTGTAGTCGTTTTCTTTTGGTAAACCGCGCGCTAGTACAGGTTGTAGATGTTCCACTTTCAGTCCTGAAACTAAGGTTTTTAAGGTTTCTACGGCTTTACCACCCCAGCCGTAGGATCCGATCACGCTAAAGTAACGGGCTTTTGGTTTGAGGGCGTTAATGACCAGGGCTGCGTAGGCGGCTAGTGGGTGAGGGCCACCTAGAACTGTGGGTGTGCCGATGATGATAGTCGCAGCATCTACGAGGCTTATGGCAAGTTTGCCAAGGTCGGTAGTGGGAAGGTTGAAACGGTCCACTTTTATTCCCAGTTCCGCAAGGGATCCCGTGAGGTACTCAGCCATGAGTTTAGTACTATCGTGCATGGTAACAAAAGCCAATAAAACGGTATTTTCTGGCTGGGGTGAGACCCAACGTCGATAGGCTGATACAATCCAAGTATGGTCTTGATAGATTGGGCCGTGGCTTGGTGCGATCATATTGATTTCTAGGGGCTCGAGTCTCTGAATGTGTTTATCAATCAGGTTGGCAAACGGCATCATGATTTCGGCGTAGTATCGTTTTGCAGCCTCGTAAACAGCAGCCTGGTCGCGGACGAAGATATCAGAGCTGGCATAGTGTGAGCCAAAGAGGTCGCACGTGAACAGGATTTTTTCAGGTTCTAGATATGAGACAATAGTCTCAGGCCAATGAACCCATGGGGTGTAAATAAATTTCAATGCACGGTCCCCAAGTGAAAGAGTTTGCCCGTCTTGAACCACTATGATTTTGTCTTGTGGGATTTTAAGGTGGTCGGTCAGGAGTTGTTTAGCTTTGTCTGAAGCCACTACTTTAGCGTCGGGGTAACGTTCCAGTAAGTTTGGTATGGTGCCTGAATGATCCTGTTCGGTATGGTGAGAGATGATGTAATCGATGCGTGGCACGTCTGCCAGATGGCCCATTAGCACATGGAGCATTGAGGGATTTACAGCATCGAGTAAGGCAATCTTTTCACTACCTTCGACGAGGTATGCGTTATAAGTTGTGCCTTCGGGTAGGGGAATAAGCGAGTCGAACAATCGGCGGTCCCAATCAACCGCCCCAACCCAATAAACATTTTCAGTGATTCTGGTTTTTTTCATGTGCGCAATATTTAGTTTAAAATAGCACAGGTTGTGGATGATGCAATTTGTTGGAAGGGTATGGCAGCGTTACAAGGGGCAGAAATCCTGGGAAAGAAAGATAAGGTTCGATGACGCACAGTTTGTGAAATTGCTTGGTCAAAATGGTTCGAGCATGCAGGACTGTTGGTGTCTTACCCTGAATGGCTGAGTAGAGCTTTTGGGGTTTGAATTTATGCTTGTTGGGCGGCTAGTTGTATAATGTGGAATCTTCGAGGGTTTTTAGGGCGTCGTCGATTCGCCGGAGATACTCTGTAAAGACCTCTATGTCGGTGGTTGGTTTTTGGGCTAGATCCAATAGCGTTAGGATTTCGGTTCGGAGATGAGCCATTGCTTGCCTTTTCATTTCGTGCATTGCTTTGGAGGTTTTATCGCGCCAAGATGCTGTTAGGCGTGAAATATTTTTCCTGATTTCGTACCTGGCGTGATTGATTAGGCGACGGTGTATTAGTTTCCCGAAAATGGGCATAGGTATTAAGTAGCCGATCAAGTCAAGGGTGACGTCGAACGCCACGCCCACATCGATCGGTGGGTTTTCGGGGGGAATGATTCTGGGTGTAAAATCGGGTAGTGAAAGAGTGATTCCCAAGGTTTCCATTATCCTTTGGGCGAGTTTTTCATGGAATGCCTGAACAGTGGCGGATAGGTGTTTGTGTAATGTATTTAAAGGCGCAAGGAAGAGGTCACGGCGGTTTTCAGACAGCATATGGAGTTCCTCCCGGAGTTTCTCAGTGAGCCACTGCATGTATTGGTCTAGTAATTTGGGCACTGGTATGCGCCATTTCTGTAATAAACCTGATAGCTCGGTTGTGAGCTTATTTTCGATACCTTTTGTTTCTGGTTGTAAGCGTTGGAGCGTTTTTTCAAACGATGTTGCATCCAGTTCACGGACTACGAGCTCGAGTTGTTCACTGAGCAAGTCTAGGGCGGTGAGTTCCTCGGTTAATTGTTTTACGAGGTTGGTCTGGGCTTCTTTGGTTTTAGTTGCAGCTGTTAGCCCTAGCTGAAGATAACTTCGCGCGTTCGTTAGTGCTGAGTTAAATTTGTATCGAAGGATGTCCATACTGGCAGATTCCCTTTGCTCTAGCAGCGGGATAAGCACTTTTTGGAAAAGTAACTCGCGATATTTTTCGAACCCTGGTTTTACTGAGTAGAAGTAAATAGGGATCTTGCTGTCCCATTGTTTGTTTACAATTGATTGTGTAAATTCCAGGACCTCTTTTTGTTGTTCTGGATCGAGGAGGTCTGCTTTAGTAAGGAGAATTACGATCCGTGGGGTGTACTTTCGGATTTCCGAGATTAAACTTATGTCGCGTTCGGCTAGTGGGGCATCGGCACTAGTAGCTACGATTGCGGTACCTACATAAGGTAACCAATTATGGGTTGTTAGGGTGTTGTGCATGAAAGCGCTTCCGACGCCAGGAGTATCTACAAAACTCAAGTGGCGAGAGATCTTTAAGTTGGGGGAGTTCGACAGTGATTGCGGCAACATTTTTCTGGTTGGCGGGATTTTCTTTTTCCGTGACGTATTCTTTTATCTGGGTAATGGGAATTTCCTGGGATTGTCCGTGGAGGAACTCGACAATAGCGCGGTCGTTGGGACCGTATCTGAGGCGGGTTATAACAGCAGTTAATGGGACAGCTGCAACTGGTAGGACAGGTCGACCTATGAGATGGTTTAAAAAAGAACTTTTCCCTGCCTTAAACCTTCCAAACACTGCGATGTCAATTTTTGTCGGTGAAGATGCAAATGACTCACATGCGCTGATTTCTTGTCGAAGGGAATCCAGTTTGAACCGGGCTGAGAGTTCTTTAAGCAGTATGGTCAACTCAATTATGTTAATGGCAAATGGTTTGCTCATAATGTATTGAGTTGTTTAATTTGGTTTTTNGGATATTGAAGATGATTAGGGCGCCCAAGGTGAATAGTACAGTGCAGTAAGCAAAAGCGATAGATGGCCCTGCAACTTGCCATATTACTCCTACCAAAATGCTGGAGACCATATCGCCTACGGCGTTGACAGCTGCTAATAAGCCGAACGCAGTGCCATGTCGGGATGGTGGTACTAATTCTGCGCAAAGGGAATCCTCTAATGTTTCCTCAGTGGCAATATATATTCCGCCTATTGCGAATATGAGGGCTAGACAGGCGATGGTTGGTGGTGCCACGATAATTAGCAGGCTCATTAAAGCCGCAAGTAAATATCCGAACCCCAACACTAGGGGCTTGGCAAATTTGTCGGCTAACCAGCCAGCAACGACAGCAAAGCCGGCGTAAAACGCATTTCGTAACAAGTATAGACTAGCACCTAATGCAGCAGCCTTGACGGGACCGATTGTTGGCGTGAGTTTGGTGGTTGCTAGAAGAATCAATAGGGTGTGAGAAAAATCCGCTATTCCAAATATACTGACTCCTATTAGGAACCGGTGGTATGTGGATGGCAATTCTTTAATTGCTCCTACAAAGGACACATATGGTACGACAGTTCGTGATTGTTCGTGAACTGTGAGTGCAATTATTATTGCCGCCATTAAACCTGGGATTGCAGCAAGCCCGAATAAAATTGCGAAGTTTCCTTTTATTATTGGGAGCAATGTAATTGCGGTCATTGGTCCTAGAATCGCGCCAAGGGTATCCATCATTCGTTCGAATCCGAAAGCGCGGCCGTAAGTCTCAGGTGTAACCGCGGAGGCCAACAATGCTTTACGGACGGGAGTTCGCACACCTCGACCAAGCCAAGCCAGAGTCCGAAGAATTAGAACATGCCACGCTGCTGTAGTAAGTCCGGTTAATGCAGTGCAGAAAGTAGTAAGGAGATAACCGGCCACGGCTACGCGTTTGCGTTTTTGGTAGTTTATCCGTAAAAAAACCTGAGAAAAGCTTTGCAAAACTCGAAACGCCGTCTGCTACTCCTTCGATTATGCCAAGCCATGCAGCAGTGCCTCCGAGGTTCGCCAGGAATAATGGTAGCACTGTAGTAACGATCTCGTGGGACCAATCACTGAACAGGCTGGCAAGTCCNATCCCCAACACCGTTCTATTAAGCCATTTATATCTGCGCATTAGCTATGGTGTTTGGTTCATTTATCGGTGTTTAAAGCGCTATAGGTCAACGCCGGAGCCGCAAAGCTTACAAAACCAATTTTGAGGTGAATGGGGTTTTGCGGTCGAGATTGGTAACACGACAGTATGGTGCCGGTCTGATCCAACCCACCCACAATAACTTCACTTTTGTCGATGTTAATAATAAAAGGGTTTCTCATAGGCACACGATCCCTTTGATTGTTAATCATGGGTAGGAGTTATCAGCCGGGAACGGCGGTTTGCCCTAAATCAGAGGGCAGGGCAAACTCCATTGCCCTTTTTTAGTTAAAAAAATCCTGGTTTTCTCTAAGCTTGTCAAGACGCCACCTGAGGTTAATCGATACACAGGTAAGTCGTGTCAATGAGTTGCAAATTGTTAAACTTTCCAACCGACCACTTGTGATATGAGTGCTCGCTTGTAATTTGGTTTTGAATTACTTGCAACGAAGTGAGGGGATTGCGCTAAAGAGATAAAGTAAAGTATGTTTTGGTGTTGTGAGGTACGAAGAGTAGGAGGTATATGATCACTGGTTTGTACACGGATCGTTATGAGCTAGCAATGGTGGAAGTATACTGGCGTGAGGGACGAGCAGATGTGCCGGTGGTATTTGATTATTTTTTCCGTACTCTGCCATATAAGGGAGGGTTTGCCATATTTGCAGGGGCCCAGACATTGGTTGAGGCACTCGAATCATTCAGGTTTGGTAACGATGAGTTAGGATTTTTNCGTCGNGAAGGGTTTGATCCAGACTTTTTGGAATTTTTACGCAAATTTCGATTTCGGGGATCGATTTGGATGCCATTGGAAGGGGAGATAATTTTCCCGGTGGAGCCCATAGCTCGTGTAGAAGGTGGATTGTTAGAGGTGCAGATCATCGAAAGTTTGCTGCTAAATATCTTGAACTTTCAAACGCTAATTGCAACGAAGGCCGCTCGGTGTTGTTTAGCAGCGCGAGGACGAACGGTAGCCGAATTCGGATTAAGACGCGCTCAAGGGCTTGCATCGCGATGGGCTACTCGCGCGGCTATGATTGGTGGGTGTGTTAGCACTTCAAATCTAGATGCAGCGGCTTGGTATGGGTTACGCACAGCTGGTACCATGGCTCATTCTTTCGTGCAAAGTTACGAGTCGGAGCTTGAGGCATTCAGGTCATTTGCTGCCGTTCATGGTCCTGAGACAGTATTGTTGCTAGACACTTACGATACTTTGCGGTCAGGTTTGCCAAACGCGTTGATCGTGGCACGGGAACTTGCTGTGCGTGGTATCCGTTTGGCCGGTGTACGGATCGATAGTGGGGATTTAGCGTATCAATCTCGTGTGGTACGTAATGCGTTTGATGCTGCGTCATTTCCGGATGTCAAGATAATTGTATCTAATCAGCTGGACGAATACATAATCCGTAGTCTCTTAGAGCAAGGAGCACCGATTGATGTGTTTGGGGTGGGTACAGCCTTGGTGACAGGGCATCCAGATGGGGCGGTTGATGGAGTGTACAAACTTGCAGTTTGCAATGGTAAACCTAAGATGAAGCGGGCCGACGGTTTAGCTAAGCAAACACTACCCGGACGAAAAGTTGTCAGTAGATACATTGACCAGGAAGGTTGGATCCGTGCGGATGCGATACACTTGTATGATGAATCGCCTCCTACTCTGATGGTTGATCCGCATGATCCAACGCGGAAAATAAAGTTAGGTGGTTTGAGGCCAGAGCCTCTTTTGAGATTAGTGGTAAAGGAAGGGGAAGTGGTTGGACCACTCTTAGATATTAAGGCTGCTGCTGCATATGCCAAAGAACGACTTCAATGTTTACCCCCAGAACATAAAAGAATTTGAGAACCCGCATATTTATGATGTGGGAATCAGCCCAGGATTGGCAGCCCTTCGAGACAAACTAATAACTGAAATGATGAATGGAGCATGAAAGCACTTCTCATAGTAGATGTACAAGTAGACTTTTTNCCCGGGGGTGCATTACCCGTGCCCCACGGGGATGTTATCGTGCCAGTCATTAACCGCATTCAAAGGCTTTATCCTCTAGTTGCAGCAACCCAAGATTGGCATCCTCCAGGCCATTTAAGCTTTGCCTCCAGTCATCCTGGGCGTAAACCATTTGATGTCATAATGCTTAATGGGGCGGAGCAAGTGTTATGGCCTGATCATTGTGTGTGGGATACACCTGGTGCAAATTTTGCCCCAGGCTTAGAGACCGGTCATATAGCAGCTATTTTCCGGAAGGGGATGGATCCTAACGTTGATAGTTATTCGGGCTTTTTCGATAATGGGCGTAGACGCAAGACCGGCCTGGCAGAATGGCTTAGGGGAATGGGTGTAAGTGAAGTGCATGTGGCAGGATTAGCAGCGGATTATTGCGTAGCATATACGGCACGCGATGCGGCGATGCTGGGATTTAAAGTCACAATTTTGTTGGATGCTACCCGCCCAATTTCAAAACCCGGATTTGAAAGGGTTGCGACCGAGTTAGCTGGGATAGGTGTGAGAATTGTGCCTTCGAACGAAGTCTTACGGTGAACAAAAGTTTTTCAGGTCGACTTCTACGGATGGTANACTAACAATTGTCATATGGACGAACTGGAGTTGTTACGTCTGGCGGCCCGGGCAAGAGAAAATGCTTGCGCACCTTACTCGGGGTTCAAAGTTGGCGGAGCAATTTTGACAAAATCAGGTCGTGTGTTTACGGGGATAAATGTTGAAAGTGCAAGTTATGGCCTTACTTGTTGTGCAGAACGTGTGGCGTTATTCAAAGCGTTAAGCGAGGGGGAGCGTGAGTTTGAGGCGATTGCTGTAGTAGCGCAGATGCCTGGCGGGCCAATGCCATGTGGAGCTTGCCGACAATTGCTCATAGAATATGCGCCAGAAGCTATTCTGGTAGTTGCTGACGCGAATGCATTAGAAAAGTACAGGAAGTTTACAGTTTCAGAATTGCTTCCATTTGCATTCAAGGATTTTCGTATCCTTGCTGGGAATTGCTCAACAGATCTTTCATAAAACGTAATCAATCTTCTTGTATTTGATCGGTATAATCGGAGGAACGTCTGGGGTCGGTATACTATCGATACGACGGTTTGATCAGGAAGCTGAAGGATGGTATGTGTAAATGACTTTTCCCCAAATTGTGGACTAATTGAGCCTAAAGTACACAGGATTTTAGTCTTGGGTTTGATTCAACATGGGCAGGTGCAGCATATGCGGTAAAGTCGCTATTACGGTAGCAAAGGTTTTAGGTGCATGTGCGGGTTGTATCCGAAACCGATTTGAGGAAGCAGAACCGTTGATTCGGCAGGCCCATGCAGAATCGCGGAAGCAGTTTGGTCTGCCTATAACCCCGCCCAAAGACCCCGATGGAATCCAGTGCAAGATATGTGTGCATGAATGTTGTGTAAAAGTGGGTGGTTTGGGGTATTGCGGTTTGCCCTTGGGTGACCGCACAAGAGCCCGTGTGAGTTGGTATTATGACCCACTGCCGACGAATTGTGTGGCGGATTTTGTGTGTCCGGGTGGCACGGGCTGTGGATACCCAAAATGGGCTTACCGCCCGAGCCCGGAATGGGGGTGGAAGAATCTGGCTGTATTTTACGAGGCTTGTTCATTTGATTGTCTGTATTGCCAGAACTGGAATTACAGATTAACGACCGGCTACACACCCCGTGTAACCCCTTCTGAATTAGTGCGAGCTGTTGATTACAAAACCGCGTGCATTTGTTTTTTTGGAGGAGATCCAACCCCACAATTGTCTCACAGTTTGGCTAGTGCACGGCAGGCATTAAAGGAACATGAAGGTAGGATCATCCGAGTTTGTTGGGAGACTAATGGATGTATGAGTGCAACACTCCGCGATGAAATGGTTGAATTAGCTCTCAGAACAGGGGGATGCATTAAGTTCGATCTCAAGGCATGGGATAATCACATTCATTATGCTCTGACTGGCGTAAGCAATACACGTACCCTCGAGAATTTTGCAGCTGTGGCTTGCCACGCAAAGAAACGGCCAGAAGTCCCGCTAATTGTCGCTAGCACTTTATTGGTCCCAGGCTATGTGGACGAGAAAGAGGTGTATAGCATAGCTAGGTTTATAGCCGACTGCGACCCAAATATCCCGTATGCCCTGTTAGCCTTTGCGCCCGAGTTTATGATGTCAGATTTGCCTCATACTTCGACATCTCATGCAAGGCGGGCCTTGACTGCTGCTAAGGAGGCAGGTCTCAGGCGGATCCGCCTGGGGAATCAACATCTACTTTGGGAAGGGGATTACGATGAAATCATGTAATTTGTAGAACGAATGATTTTTGATGGCAGTTTAGCCATGGATAGGCTTCTGGGTAACAGGCTTGCAAGAAACTCAAATATTAGGTTTGCTTTCTGGGAGTATGGGCAACAAACGAATAACCTGGTTTATGGGTTTTTTGTTCATGTTTAACCGCTTACATGTATTCTGGGTTCGGGGCTGTTATAAACTCCAATTCCCTCATGGAAAGGTGGGGTAACCTTAGTAACAGCTGTCGTCCATGGACTTACTGGTGGTGGCCCGGAAGTGCGGTTGATAAAACCAACATTTGTCAATTGCTTAAAATTTATTCAGAGGCTGGGTTGGGCGGAGTCCATATCATTCCGATTTATGGAGTTCGCGGATACGAGGACCGATACATTAAGTATTTGAGCCCTCAGTGGATGCAAATGCTAGACTTTACAGTCCAGGAAGCACGAAAATTGGGCTTAGATGTTGACATGACCTTGGGTACCGGCTGGTGTTTTGGAGGGCCTCGCGTCACAGACGAAGAAGCGAATGCGCTCTTAGTGGTTTGGTCGAATTCAGTGTCGCCGAATGTAGGTGTGGTTCATATCCCTGCCACAAATAAACCGCTGGCTGTCGTAGCCGTTTCAAAATCCGGTGAGGTGGTGGATGTGCGGGACAAGGTTGATGAAACTGGTTTGTTGAGTTGGAAGCCCCACCAAGGTGAATGGACCATTTATGTTTTGTTTACTCGGCCGTCTGGGCAAAAAGTAAAACGGGCGGCACCCGGTGGCGAGGGACATATGCTGAACCTTCTATACCGGCCTGCAATTGAAAACTTCTTGAAATGGTTCGACGAAGCATTTGCAGGGTATGCAGGTGCAAAACCCCGAGCCGTCTATCACGATTCATACGAGTACAAAAGTGATTGGAGTCCGGACCTTTTGACGCAGTTTGCTTCCCGTTACGGTTATCGACTAGAAATGGAATTACCATATTTTTTGAGTGATGTTGATTTAGATCGGGTTAGGCGAATTAAATGCGACTACCGAGAGTTCGTTTCAGACATGATATACAGCAATCTTGTCGTATGGGTCCGCTGGGCACATTCAAACGGATTTATCACGCGCAACGAAGCTCACGGGTCTCCTGGAAATATTCTGGATTTCTATGCAGCCGCCGACGTTCCGGAAACCGAATTTTTCAGGTCGGACCGGGATATAATGGTAGCTAAGCTGGCTTCGTCAGCTGCGCATATACTTGGGCGTCCATTCACAAGTTCTGAAAGCGGCACCTGGATAACAGAGCATTTTCACGAGACATTGGATGCCCTTAAACATCTGATGGACGATTTCTTTCTGGCTGGGGTAAACCACGTTTTCTATCACGGCACGTGTTATTCGCCTTTGGATGCTCCATGGCCTGGATGGTTGTTTTATGCCTCTACACAAATGAACCCCCAGAATCCAATTTGGTTTCATGTCAGGGTGTTGAATGATTACATTGCAAGATGCCAAGCCATCCTTCAGGCTGGTCAACCAGATAACGACATCCTGTTGTATTGGCCAATCTATGACTTATGGAGCTTTCCTACCGGCCGGCTGCAACATTTGACTATTCACGCTGCCGAGAGTTGGATTGTCCCGACGCCGTGTGGATATCTAGCCCGGGCCCTATGGCGGAATGGGTACAGTTTCGATTACATTTCTGACAGATTACTTGCAGAGATTCAGGTTGGTACCCTACCAGGGTCAGTCAGGACCCCTAGTGGAATTGAATACCGGGCGGTAATTGTGCCAAAAACTACGTATATGCCGTTGGGGACTTTAGAGAAATTGTTGAGCTTGGCCCGGGGTGGTGCTTGGGTAGTCTTCCAGGACCGGTTGCCAGCCGATGTACCTGGCTGGTGGAATTTGAACCAGCGGCAAGTGATTTTCCGTGGGATTACAAAATTCCCTTCGGTTTGCGGTGCAGAATAATTTCCCCGGTTTGGTTGCCAGGGTAGGCCGCGGGAGTTTAATCGTGGGGGATCCCCTTGCAGTGCTGGAGGCGCTTGGCGTGCGCCAGGAACGCATGGTACCCAACCTAGGTTTGGAGTTTATTCGCAGACGTGTAAACGACGCGGGGGTTTATTTCATCGTTAATCGGACGGCTCAAGATATAGACGGTTGGGTTCCCATAACGGCGAAAGGTAAAACTGCGATTGTAATGGATCCAATGACTGGTAGTATTGGAATAGGTGCTACCCGATGTGGTTTCAATGAGGAATTGGAGGTTTATTTGCAGATTGCAAGTGGGGGGTCCCTCGTAGTCTCGGTTACTGAGTTGGAGCCGAAAGACCTGCCTCGGTGGAAATATTATCGTTTGATCGGTGATCCAGTGCCAATTACGGGGGAATGGCGAATTGAATTTTTGCGGGGTGGGCCGACGCTACCGTCAGCGGTAACCACCAATCAACTGGTTTCCTGGACTGAACTGCCCGATCCGGAAGCACATCGATTTGCGGGGGCTGCCAAATACACACTCTCATTCTCAGTAAACCCAGCCACAAACTCACTTTGGGNTTTGGATTTAGGCAAAGTTTGTCATAGCGCAAGTGTGTGGTTAAATGGGATCCCCGTGGGTACGCTGATCGCTGTGCCTTTCAAAACCTATCCATTACCTCTGGGTATGTCTACCAATACACTTGAAGTAGAGGTGGTAAATCTGGCTGCAAATCGAATACGAGATCTGGATCAACGCGGAGTTCAGTGGAAAATTTTCCGGGACATCAACTTTGTGAACATTAATTATCGACCGTTTGATGCTTCGGACTGGCAGTTGGTTGAGTCGGGTTTATTAGGACCCGTTACGCTGTGGCCAGTGGAAGAATTTTGGCCTAAGTGAGCTGTATTTATTGACAAACCGTTTGTGTCAAGTGAACGTTTAAGGGCTTTATGACACGAGATGTCATTAATTCCCAAGAAATAGACCATCTGGTAGCTGGGTTACACCAGGTGGCAAGGAACCTTTGGTGGACGTGGAACCAGGATGCCCAAGAACTGTTTCAAGCGCTTTCACCCCGGGCATGGCAGACTATGTATCACAATGCTGTGGCTGTTTTGAAAGAAGTTTCCGATTACGAGTTACGGGTGAGGCTTCAAGACCGTAGCTTAGCTAAGAAGGCAAGGAAAGTTTTGGAAGAATTCCAGCGTTATATGTCGCGGGAACACGTTTGGGCTCGGGTTCACGCACCGGAATTGCTAACTAGACCAGTGGCCTATTTTTGCGCGGAATTTGGGTTCCACGAAACCTTACCAATTGCAGCAGGTGGACTTGGAGTTCTAGCAGCTGACCATGCAAAATCTGCCAGCGATCTAGGCATCAGTTTTGTGGGAATCACTCTCTTTTATCGGGAAGGATATTTTCAGCAGGCGATCGGCCCGGATGGTTGGCAAACGGAGTATTACAACTTGCTTAAGCCCGAGAACCTGCCAATGGAATTGGTGGTGGATAATAACGGACATCCAATAGTGGGTTCGGTAGAGATCGGCTTCTCTCAAGTGTATTTCCATGCCTGGCGTGTTAATGTGGGACGGTCTGTGATATATCTTCTTGATGCGGATCGCCCTGAGAATGAACAGCGATACCGCGATCTAACTTTACATGTTTATGGAGGTGACAGTACTACACGTATAATGCAGGAAATGCTGTTGGGAATTGGAGGGGTACGACTATTACGTGCTTTGGGTATTCACCCGGCAGTGTTTCACATAAACGAAGGACATCCCGCATTTGCAATGCTAGAATTGGTACGTGAACATTTAGCTAGCGGTTTGGAATGGGATCACGCTATCGAAGCCACGCGGGACAAATGCATTTTCACAACCCATACTCCTGTAGAAGCAGGTCACGATAGATTCCCGCCCGACCTAGTGGAATTTGCAATGCACCGTTATAAATCTGGTTTTCCAGTGGGGTTCCACCAAATATTGGGATTGGGTCGTGTTAATCCCCAGGATTCAAATGAACCTTTTTGCATGACAGTTTTAGCGTTAAAACTGTCCCGAGCAGCGAACGCGGTCAGCGAGCTTCATGGAAAAGTAACGCGCAAGATGTGGTGGGCATTGTATCCAGACACACCAGAGGATAAGGTGCCGATTGGCTATATTACCAATGGTGTGCATTTATTGGGATGGATGAAAGGACCTGTACGACGGTTTTGGTATAACAGGTTACAGGAGTATTTCCAGACACACCCGGCAGAGGCCAAAGCACGGTTTGGTTCGAACCTAGACATTGAGTCAGGTGGGTGCTGGGACTTGCTCGTTAATACACGAGAGTTTTGGGAATTGTTGGCAGATCCAGAATTCATCTCGGATGAAGAACTCTGGGCATTTCACTATAACTTAAAGCGAGAAATGATAGAGTTCATACGTCGGCGGCCTTTTCCAACAACACCAGAAACGGTATGGAGAGTATATTCAGTTTGAAGAGTTGCTGGATCCAGACACTTTAACGATTGGATTCGGACGCCGATTCGCCGCTTATAAACGGCCTGCACTGGTCTTCTCAAGACTGGATAAGATCATCGAGCTTGTTAAAGATCCTAAGCACCCCATTCAATTTGTTTTTGCAGGAAAAGCACATCCCCGAGATGACGAGGGTAAACGACTTGTCCAATACATTGTGAATTTATCGCAGCGGAGTGAGTTGCGGAAACACTTGGTATTTGTGGAGAATTACGATATCCACGTTTGCCGCCATATGGTGGCCGGTTGTGATGTGTGGCTTAACAACCCCCGAAGACCATTAGAAGCATCTGGTACAAGTGGTATGAAGGCAGCCTGTAATGGAGTATTGAACCTAAGCATTATGGATGGTTGGTGGCGTGAAGCGTACGACGGTTTGAACGGCTTTGCCATTGGTCCGGATTTACATCCACCGAACATTGAAGAGCAGGATCGCGTAGATGCTGAAAATCTATACAACGTATTAACCCAGGAAGTGATCCCTTGTTATTACACCCGGGATCAAAAGGGCATTCCTCGTGAATGGATAAAACGGATGCGCCGGGCGTTTGTGACAATTGCCCCGAGGTTTAATACCTGGCGCATGGTTCAAGAGTATACGCTCCGATATTACCTTAGACGCTAACAATGCCTTCCGATACTTCACTAAACGACCACGAGTCAGTTTCCAAAAATAAATCTGCAGGTCACGATCCCACTCACGCGCAGACCTCTTCAGTGGACATAAAAAGCCTATCTATTGGAGAACTTGTCCTTTTGTTTAAAAAGCTTGGTCAGCCAACGTACCGCGCCGAGCAGGTTCTCAATTGGGTGTATAAAAAATGCGCGAGCAATTGGGAATCAATGACAGATTTGCCATTAACATTACGACGACAAATGGCGGAACGCTATGTTGTTTCCTCTTTAGAGTGTGTACGGGTTAGTGAGGCAGCTGACGGCACCGTGAAATTCCTCTGGCGGTTACCAGACAAAAATTTGATCGAAAGCGTCCTCATACCTGCAAATTTGGACCGGTTTGGTCAACGCGGGGATAGAATCACAGTTTGTATTTCTAGCCAGGTCGGCTGTGCATGGCATTGCCGATTCTGTGCAAGTGGGATCGGTGGATTAAAACGGAATCTACTCTCTCATGAGATTGTCGAACAGGTCATCGGAATTGAAAGATGGTGCAGAGAAAACCCCTCTTGGGTGGCAACCGTCCGACGCTTTACAGGCACCATCGTAAACAGCAGCCGACAAAAGCCGATTGAGCGGTTCGTGGATAACGTTGTAGTGATGGGGATGGGAGAACCACTCGATAACTATGAAAATGTAATGACGGCGTTGAAAACTTTGAATGCACCTTGGGGAATGAACATCGGAGCCCGCCATATCACTATCTCCACCTGTGGAATAGCCCCGCAGATAAGACGATTGGCGCATGAACCGTATCAGTTTGAGCTGGCTGTCTCACTACACGCGACTAATGATAAGATCCGCGATATGCTCATGCCCGTAGAACAAAAAGTATCCAATCAGAGAGCTCATCGAAGCTTGCAAGTATTACCAGCGGGTGAAAGGCCGAATAATTACCTTTGAATACCTTTTGTTGTCGGGCGTAAATGACAGTGAGCGTGATGCACAAGCACTTGTGCAACTCATCCAAAATGTTAGTTGCAAAGTAAATCTTATTCCTTACAATCCGGTACAAGGGTTAAAATGGCGCCGGCCCTCAGATGAAACAATTAACTTGTTCATTAAAACGCTTAAGAAACACGGAATTAATGCTACATTACGTCAACAGAAGGGTGTAGACATTGACGCAGCTTGTGGACAGTTGAGGCTACGAACTATGGCAGAAGCAGACACAGGAAAACACCAACCATCCAGCCGCACAGCTGCCTAACGGTTAAATTTGAAGAGCTAGAATACTTAGGTCAAACAATTCTGGAACGTGGCAATGGTATCAGTTCCCAGCTACAATATTCTTCTACAAGACAAAATAGAATTAGGAGGTCGGGTTTCCGCAGAAAAACACAATCCAGTAACGTATTGTAACCTTGCTGTGTGACTATCCAGCTTGCAGCCGCGTTGATGCCTGGGAAGAGCATGAGGTTCGCCCTTAAAGGCCATTTCTAATGGTCCACCAGCGCCTTTTATCATCTCTGTTTTCTTCGGCCTCTCAATTGCAAATCTTCCGATCAACCCCCTTTGGCACCCATAGATAGTATGGGCAATTATAACCTTCCAATCCAGTCCCATGAACGTACGCATGGAATAACATGGAGAATTGGCTTCAATGGTCGGGTACTTAATGCAAAAGCTCATAAACGATGTGATTCTAACCCAAAACTATGTAGGTTGCTGAAAAAGGTCTAAAAAAATGTTAGCCGCCCTGTAGCGGAACAACTCGCCCATTTCATTGGGTGTGTTTGTATTTTTCGCGGTTCGACGCCGATCCGTTTTGCCAGGTACGGACTTCTGCTTCGAAACCTTTACACCTGGAACGATTTCTTCTAGTGGCATCCGGTTAGGTGAACTTTTTGGCTTTTCATAGCTGTGACTGCTTGAGGATTTATAGCCAAAAGTAAGTGGAGGGACTGGATTTAGACACTGGTTGCAATGAAGGCCCTGTAAATCCTATGCGTAATTCGCGTTCCTGTTTTATGCTCGGCCAGTAGTGCGGAAAACTGGTGGACACATTACCAATCTGGCATGCGCAGTCTCCGCTTACCACAACACCTTTTTCCCTTAGTAGCCAAAAGGCCGCATAGGCTTCTGGTGGGAGGTGGGTTTTCGCGCGTCTTCTGCGTGATGGATTATCGTTCATCAAAGATGCGTAGTATGGCCTTTGACGCTCACTAATTGAATTCAGATAGCGCTGCTCCACTGCTTGCGACTCCAAAATTTGGCGAATGGCTTTGAGCCAAGTCGACACCTCCACTCCATTCGTGGTATTTTCCTGCACTTTGCGGCTGAGTGTGCACGCGTGTAAACCGCAACCCGCTGTAGGTTCGCGAATAAAAGACTATGTATGTTGCTGGACTAGCAAGGCTGTTATTTTGAGGAAATCCATGCTCGGGCATATAATTATTTCCTGCAGTTTGAGAATAAGATGGGTGCTGGCGTATTTGGAATCGAAGTGTTTGGATTGTGTGAGTTACCGTGGTAAATCTTGGGTGGAAATGGTGATGAGCATATGAAACTGTCATTGGCTAAGGACAAACTTGGGTATGAAACACGGAAGGTGCCACGGTTCGTTGTATGGTTGCTGTTGATCCTACTTGTGGGAGCAGTCGTGTTGTTTGTATCTGCTAGGGTTTGTTACAAGTATATGTTTCCTTATGGGTACACACATGCGTGCTCTAAAGTTTTGTGTTTAAGTCTCACAATGTACGCAAATGAGCATGATGGGTGGTTCCCCTATGGGGAAGCTACGCCTGAGGCATCGTTAGGATTAATGGCAAAATTTGATCCCACCTTAGTGCATTTGCTAGGTGGGAAACATATCCCAAAAGAGATTGCTGCCCGGGCTTTCACCAATGGCACATTTGGGCCGGACACTTGCGGCTGGCACTATGTGGAAGGCCTGCGGGCGGATGACGATCCGGATCTTGCGATTGCGTGGGATAAAGTTACAGGCCTAGGGCATAACGGGGAACGTCGCCGAGGACTTATGCACGAGGTAATGTTTGTAGGTGGGTTTACTGAGTACATCACCAAAGACAAGTGGTCGAAGTTCGTCAAGGAACAGAAGGAAAAACTCGAACGTGTGATTGCCTCACGCGATTCGAACGATCCGCCAATACGTTGGAGTGACGAGGCCACCCTTGGCCCGAACAGGTTTGCTTCCCGAGTGCGAAAAGAAATTGCACACTGAACAATAATAGTGTTTAGAGCACAATCGTAGAGACGAAAACGTTTGTGACGTGGCGGGGTTCTCTAGTTGATTGTGTAACGCGGTAGATGTGGTTGAGCTTTTGGGGTGTGGCGGTGTGTGGGCATCCCTTCGGCGTATGGGGGTAATTGTGGTTCGAGCTTACCGGTAACGTGGTTTACTTGGTCTTTTGCAGGGTAGGTGGCAGAATCGAAGGTTGTATCACCTGAAAGTGGGTGGCCATCCAAAGGATGCACTGCGAGCTGTGACAGCGCAGGTTGCTGGCGTAATCTCGTCTGATCGTTTTTAGCGTGAGCTCGGGTCGTTATGAACTGGGACGACCAGCACGGGCACAGGGGCCTTGCGTAGGATGAGATCGACCGTCTGGCCAAAAATTNGCTCTTTGGTTTCCTTACCGCGATATGCGCACAGGACAATCATGTCTTGCTGGGTTTCGCCTGCGAACCGAATTATTTCGTCACCGGCAACGCCTTTACGCACTGCGTGGCTGATTGAGCAACTAGCCGAAACGTCAGCGGGGATCCACGAACAGAGGTTTTGGTGAGCTTGATCGAGTGATTCAGTTTCAGATTCTGCCACATAGAGGATTGTTAGTTCCGCACCGAATTTGGCTGCTAAACCAGCTGCGTGACCAAAGCCTGCGGCACTTGAGCTTAGGCTGTTAACTGGGCAAAGGATTCGTTTTACTACAGGCAGGGCATTCGGATCGTCCACGTTTATTAGGGCGTGTTGTGCCTGGCGTACGATAAATACTGGCACAGGCGAGTGTCGTAGTACCCTCGTCGGTAACGGACCCGAGTAAAAAACGTTTAGCCGGTGAACGTCCATGTGTGCCCATGATGACAAGATCGGCTTGGTCACTTTTGATTGTCTCCAATATAGCGTTGGCAGGTAAGGCGTCTGAGAGTTCGGTCTTAATGTTCAATAACTTGGGGTCGCTACCGAGCACGCGTGTTATGAACGCGGTTAAGTCGGCTCGGGCGTATTCGGTTGCCTGACGGAGCTGATCGAGTAATTGGTCGGTCTCGGATTTAGTGAAGTATGGTGGCGGTTCTATTTGGACAGCGTGCAAGACGGTTAAGTGTGCGTCGAACACGCGTGCGCCAGCGACGGCGTATTTCAGTGCCAAAGCTGATGGTTCGCTGTAATCGACTGGGCAAAGGATCCGTTTTGGATTGAACTTTACGCTGTTTGTCATGGTATTTAGGCGTTAGTTGTTTGGTTAGCTACTGAGGCAGGTTTTTGCGCCTTGTTTGTTGAAAACCAGATAATAGAGCAATGGCACAGTGAGTGGTGCAATAAACATTGAAACCACGCTGCCCGCCATGAGTGAGATTGCCAGGCCTTGAAAGATTGGGTCGAACAAGATCACTGCTGCGCCGACTACGACTGCCATTGCGGTTAGCATGATAGGGCGGAACCGAACAAGTCCTGCCTCGACCACCGCCTCAGCTAGTGGTTTACCCTGCGCGAGGCGCATCTCGATAAAGTCAACCAGGATGATCGAGTTGCGAACTACAATGCCTGCGCCGGCCATGAACCCGATCATGGATGTGGCGGTAAAGAATGCGCCTAGTACCCCGTGGGTGGGTAGTATACCGATCAGCGAGAACGGTATCACAGTCATGACGATAAATGGTGTGATAAACGAGCGGAACCAGCCGACCATCAGGATGTAGATCAAAACTAGAACCGCGCCGAATGCAAGGCCGAGGTCGCGGAACACCTCGATTGTTATCTGCCATTCACCATCCCATTTTATGGCCGGATATTGGTCTGTAAACGGCTGTTTGGCGTTGTAGATCTGAATTCGCGAGGGCAATAACGAGGCGGGTGTGCCAGGGTTGGTCACCCCGGAAAAGCCCGGTATGAACTGTCGGGCGTCGAGTTTTTTGATTTGTTGGTTCATCTTTAGGATGGCGTACACCGGGCTTTCTATTACGCCGGCTACGTCCCCAATTACATAGGTAACGGGGAGCAGGTTTTTGTGATAGATACTTCTATCGAGAGTGGATTGCTCGACTCGTACAATTTCGCGCAACGGGATCAATGGCGGCACCCCTGTGCGTGACGCCATACCGCCAATGCCTTGGATGCGGAGTGATAAGATGTCATCAACCGAAGTTCGCTTTTCTAAGTGGGAGTTGTAACACTATGTTGACGTCTTCCTTTTCATCGGGTTTATGGATGATGTCGATTGGTAAGCCTCCTACAGCCATGCGCAATGTAGCGGTGATTACTTCCACGCTGACCCCGTGCAAGGCGGCCTTCTCGCGATCAATTACAAACCGCACTTTTGGCTGGGGCGATTCGATGTACCAGTCAACGTCAACCACACCCTCAGTGTTTTTGAAGATTTCGATCATCTTTTGTGCAAGAGTTAACCGACTTTCCTCAGTGGGGCCGTATATTTCGGCGACGAGTGTTTGGAGCACAGGCGGCCCGGGTGGAACCTCTGCAACTGCTACGCGTGCGCCGTATTTTTGTGCGATTGCGGCGACTTTGGGCCGGACGCGTTTAGCAATATCGTGGCTTTGGGCTTTCCGTTCGTGCTTGGGCAAAAGGTTGATCTGCAGGTCTGCCACGTTTGCGCCGCGTCGCATGAAATAATGTCGGACTAGGCCGTTGAAGTTGAACGGGGCAGCAACGCCCACATAGATTTGGTAATCGGTTACCTCAGGTTCGTCCCGGACAGCGGCGGCAATCTCACGTGCTACACGCGCGGTTTTCTCAAGTGAACTCCCTTCTGGCATGTTGAGGATGATTTGGAACTCGCTCTTGTTATCAAATGGCAGCATTTTGACTTTGACCCAGCCGAGTGCCACTGTTGCGATAGCCGCCACCAAAAGCACTGCCAGAGCAGCAAAAAAGACTAGAGCTTTGCGGTGGCTGGCAATTAGTGGAGTCATTAGGCTGCGGTACACTCTTGCAAATAATCCCTCACCCGTCTCAGCGCTTTCGTGTGTGGTATGGTTAGCGGCCTTATGCGTGCGCCACTGTAGGATTCGCACTGCAGCCCATGGGGTGACGATGAACGAAATAAGTAGTGAGAAGAACATTGCTGCGCTGGAACCGATTGGGATAGGTCGCATGTACGGTCCCATCATCCCACTCACAAATGCCATGGGTAGCACAGCGGCTATCACAGCAAAAGTCGCGAGGATGGTTGGGTTGCCGACTTCGCTCACAGCTTCGACGGCGACCTCGAATTTGTTACGATCACGGTTTTGTGGCAGGCTAAAGTGACGCACGATGTTTTCCACCACAACGATGGCGTCGTCAACCAAAATACCGATGCTGAAGATCAGGGCAAACAGCGTGATTCGGTTTAGCGTGAATCCATAGAGGTAAAAAACCAACAGGGTAAGTGCAAGGGTGGTGGGTATGGCGATTGCCACAATGCCGGCTTCGCGCCAACCAAGTACAAGCAGGATGAGCAGTGATACACTGAACACTGCAATTGCCATGTGGAACAAAAGCTCGTTGGACTTTTCCTGCGCGGTTAACCCGTAGTGCCGTGTGATGGTGATTTGGACGTCAGTAGGGATCACGTGCCCTTTGAGTGTCTCGACCTTTTGTAAGACTTTTTTGGCCACAGCGATGGCATTTGCACCCGGACGTTTAGCAATTGCGAGCGTGACCGCCGGTTCTTCATCTGTAAGATTTGCATTCTGGGGCGCGGATGTATTTGTATGTTTGAGAGTAGCGCGCCCGCGCCCAAACAACACGTATTGGCTGGGTTCCTCTGGACCGTCCACCACTTGGGCCACATCGCGGACGTACACGGGTTTGTTGTTGAACACGCCGACGACCACGTTGCGCACCTCCTCAGCATCGCGGAGGAACCCGCCAGTTTCGACTATCACGGCTTGGTTTTGGGTGGTTAACTCGCCAGACCTGTACTGTCGGTTTGCCTGCTGCAACATTTGGGCGAGCATGCCTGGGCTAAGATTGTATGCTGCGAGTTTAATTGGGTCGAACAACACACGCACTTGACGGCGCGCACCGCCTATGATGGTGGTTTCAGAGACTTGTGGTAGGTGTTTAACTACGTCGTCTACTTGGGCAACCAACCGGCGCAGGGTGTAATGATCGTAACGTGGGCTATGGAAGGTGAGAGCCAAAATAGGGACGTCATCAATGCTCTTGGGCTTGATTAGTGGGTGTGAGACGCCGGGCGGGATGCGGTCGAAATTCGATTGCAGTTTTTGGTTGAGTTTGACCAGGCTTTTTTCGACGTCTTCACCAACTTTGAATCGGACGATGGTCAGGCACTGGCCCTCGCTTGCAGTTGAATAGATGTATTCAACTCCTGGGATTTCCCAAAGGAGTTTTTCCATGGGCCGCACCGCGCGTTCTTCGACCTCTTTCGCACTGAAGCCGGGCATGGAGACGAGCACATCAATCATTGGTACCCGGATTTGAGGTTCCTCTTCGCGCGGCAGCAATAGCGTTGCAAATACCCCCAGTAAGATGGATGCCAAGATTATGAGGGGTGTAAGCTTCGAGTCTATGAATGCGTGGGCGATCCTGCCGGCGATGCCCAGGCTAGGATTCGGGTTTGTGTGTGCTTGTGCACTCATTTTGTGAAACGCGTGGGTTGATGGAACGCTTTTGGGTTATTACTAGTTTTCAACGACCAGTGGTTGACCGTCCCGAATCATTGGGGCACCGTCAACCACGATTAGTTCCCCGTTGTCAACCCCGGAAAGAAGTTCGACTTCTGCATTTGTGCGTTTGCCCACCTTGACAAGCCGCATTTGGGCGTGGCCCTGCGTTGCGACAAACACGATTTCCATTTGACCGCGCTTGACTACAGCGGAGGCCGGCACCCATACGGAGGTGATTTGCCCCACGGGGACTGCCAATCGGCCGAACATGCCAGATTTGAGGCCCTGGGTTTGCGGCAGGTCGAGTTTTACCAACATAGTGCGTGAAATTGGATCGGCAGCCGGGGCCACCTCAGCTACAACACCTTCTAAGGTAATTTTGAGTGTTGGGAAACTCACTGTCATTGTCATTCCGGGGTGGATGCTTTGGCAGATGGCTTCGGGCACGTCGGCTTCAAATCTAAGTGTTGTTGGATCTTCGAGTTCGAGTAGAGGTCGACCAGGTGCAGCGAAGTCACCCACATCGGCGTACTTGCGCGTGATTACGCCGTTGAAGGGTGCGCTTACGCGCGCGTAGTCGAGCATGGATTCGGCTTCCCGTACAGCTGCTTCAGCGGCTTTGTACCTGGCTTCTATACCATCAAACTCAGCTTGTGTTACTGCACCTTGTCGTAGCAGGGTGGTGAATCGGTCGTAGTCTTTCTTTGCTTGGGCGAGCATGGCGCGGGCTTGGTCGAGGCGTGCCTCGATTTCCCGCACGTCAATCAATGCTAGGGGATCACCTGCATTGACGCGTTGCCCGATTGTCACAGGCATTTGCAGTATGCGGCCAGCGACTTTGGCCTCGACGGTTGCGCGTGTTTTTGGCTGCACTGTGCCCATGACCTCTTCAGTGGCGACACGCGTTCTTAAAACTGCCGCTTGCACAGACACTTTAACGGGGGTCAAAGACGATTGCCCATGTTCGGGCTCGGTTGATTTGTGGCATCCCGTTAACAGACACGCGGCTAGGGTAACGCCTGCCGCAAGCGCGATTGCTTTTCCAATGCGACTGTTTTGGATCGTCTGTTTGGTTTTCATTTTGTGAAGAGGTGTTTGGGTTGACATGATTCATGGAAGTACCGGTAAGCCAACGGCCTTGCGCAAGGCCGCAATGGCAATTTGGTAGTCGGCCTTTGCTTCAGCGTGACGTACAAGTGCAGCTGTGAGGGCCGTCTCGCTGTCAATCAACTGAGTTGTTAAGGCGAGACCTTGCTCGAATCGGGCGCGTGTCAGGGTAGCGCTTTCGGTAGCACTTGCCACACCTTTTTCGGTGACTCGTAGGCGTTCTTCGGCCTCGCGAAGGTTGAGTTGTGCCTGTTGAAGTTCGAATTCAAAGGCGAGTCTGAGCTTGCGTTCAGTTTCTTGGGCTGCTTCGAGGTTAGCCAAGGCTTCCTGCACTTTGCCGCGTGTCAACTGACCGTCGAATACGTTCCACTGCATCATCACACCGGCAGTGTAACTGGTGCCGTCGCCTTCGCTTCGCCAACCACGGTCGTGGTCAACGCTCGCGAATAAGCCCACTGTGGGTAGGTACCCACCTTTTGCGCGGCGGACGTCGGCTTCGGCAGCTCTGATTTGTGCGCGGATTGCGCTTAGTTCAGGTCGGTTGCTGATATCCAATTTATCCGGTGGGCGGAGCTCGGGTGCCCGATCTGCCACCTCGATCTCCTGGTCTTCAATGCCCATTAGTGTACGCAATCCTTGCAAAGCAAGTGCATGTGCGTTTTTTGCTCGGAGTAGGTCTTCTTGGGCCTGGGCGAGCCGGACCTCGAGATCAAGCACATCGGCGCGTACTCTTGTTCCACTTTCAAAGTGACGTTTCGCTATCTCGAGATTTTGCTGGAACGAATTCACTGCAGCTTCGGCAGCCCGGACAAACTCACGGGTTTTTTGGATGGTGAAAAATGCGCGTGCTACCTCGAATGATAAGGCGATTCGCACGGCCTGGGCGTGTTCGCGGGTTGCTTGACCGAATGCCTGGGCAGCCGCGCGCGCGTTTTTAATCTGGCCCCCTGCGTAGATTGGCATCGAGACAACGCCTTTCAAGTTTAGGTTGTCGATGTCGGGTACGTTGTTGAAGTCTATTGGCCCGAGTGGAGGTTCGCCAAATGCGCGCTGGTTGAGTATCGAGCCGAATACCATCATGGGATTATCGGTCCGTGTATAGGATGATTGGAATTGTAATTTAGGCCATGCGGCTGAATTCGCCTGTTTGAGCATCGCGTCTGCAGCTGCAATACGATGGGTTGCGATGAGAATATCGGGGTTATTTGTTAAGGTAGCTTGGATGGCGCGTTCTAATGTCCAGGGTTCGGCGGAGGCTAACCGAGCGAATGCGAAGATTATAGGTACAATTGCTAATAAACAGGTGTGTTTCAAGCGTTTCATTTTTGTGCTGTCGCGTTATTGTCCTGGCAACACCCAAGCCTCCTTAAGATGTATTCTGGTGGGCAGAACTTAGTGAATGAGCTTTGGAGTAGATTGAAGCCTACGAACGCTGTTAGAAGTAGCCAGTATTTCGAATGGATCCATGCAAGTAAGAGGCTCAGCAAGATCATTGAGCCTGCGAGTCTGCGAATAGCGAGTTCTATTGTAAAGAAATTTTTGTTCATGGTGTTGCGACTGATTAGGTTAATGTGATGGATGGATGCTTGTGGCAATGAGCGCTCCCAGGATTGCACCGTACATGATGCTTGTAATTGGGTTGCTAGTTATAGGGCAGGCACCGGTGGAACAACCCACTAGTTTATAGTATCCATATCCGGCCACCCCTCCGATGACTGCCCCAGTTATGATTCTAGCCAACATAGTTTATAGATTTAGGCAGGGATTAGGTTACAACGCGCCTAACTGGTGGTTAGTTATTGTGTACTTGTGTTATTGGCACTGAGCTCGTTTAGTTTCCCGGTTAATTCGCGCATGGGTGGTAGTCCAACCCATGAGTCGACAAGTACGCCGTTTTTGAAAAGTAACAGCGTTGGAACCCCGGTGATTCCATATTGCATGGCCAAGGTCGGGTTTTCNTCGACGTTTACTTTCACGATTTTGGCCTTACCATCGTATGCTTCTGCTAACTGCTCTAGGATTGGGGCCAGCATACGGCAAGGTCCGCACCAGGGCGCGTAAAAAGTCTACGAGGACTACCCCCTTGGACTTTTAAAACATGGGTGTCGAATTCTTGCTCGTTTAGTTCGATAGTCTTTTTCATATGCATCTCTTTTGGGTTTGCTATTAGATGTAGAACCGTGGGGGCGCTTAAAAGTTACAGCCGGAAGAGAGTCTTGTGTGGGCTCAGTTCTAATGGGTGGTTTGAAGCAGCTTACCATTGTGCGCATGGGGATTGAGCTTGAAAGGGCATGAGAATGAAAGTTTGGTGCCGAAGGTGGGAGTCGAACCCACACGCCCTTGCGGGCACCAGATTTTGAGTCTAGCGCGTCTGCCAATTCCGCCACTTCGGCGCAATTTCCAAAGCGATTTTATACTTTTCCAGGTGCAGATTGCAAGTGCGGCCATGGCCAATTTTTGGGGTTGGAAATGGGGGAATGATGGCAAGGGATTGGTCGCGCACAAAATGCCTGGACATGAGTTGTAGATGTTACAAATGTTTGTCCAATCGCGATGGTATTAGAGTTTGTCTGTGAGCTCGGTTTGAATAGGCTTATCGGGGGGATTTNGGTCGGCATGTGTGTGAAAAATTACAGCCCGAAAGCTGATAGGGGTAGAGCTTGCATAGTCAATTGGTGAATAGGTAATTTCACTAGTTAGAATTTTGATGTTTGGATGCGCACGATTCGGAGATATTTGTATCGATCGTTGGTTCTACCGCTGATTTATTGTGTAAGTGGGGTGCTAGTGTTTTGGATTACATACGATTTGATTGATGAGCTTGGAGGGTTCCGAATCTTCGGGTCTCAGAGCGGTTGAGATATGTCAGTACTATTTTATCAAGCTTCCGGAGGTATTGGTGACTGTTTTGCCGATAGGTTTATTGCTGGCGTTGTTGTACACGATAAGTAACCATGCTCGACATAATGAGTTCACGGCGTTGCGTGCTGCAGGCGTTGGGATTTGGCAGATTTCCTCTGTGTATTTCAATGTGGGGATATTGTGTGGGGTTACAATGTTTTGCCTGAATGAGTTTTGGGTGCCGGATGCGGACGTTAAGGCAGAGGCAGTAATTGCTCGAGCTCAAATCTCGAAGGGCAGAGTGGATTCCTCAACAATTAGGCTAAATGGGTTTGCAAATTATAGGGATCAACGCATGTGGCAATTTGCGAGCTTGGATGTGGATGGTGGGGTTATGGTTGAACCGAAGGTTGATTGGCGTTTGCCTGACGGCCGCTATAGGGAGTTACTTGCTGAACGGGCAGTTTGGACTAACGGGTATTGGTTTTTTTATCACGTTTGGGAGAACACCTACGGGATAGATGGGGGGTTAAGTAACAGATTGTATTTGGAGAAATTGCCTATGTTGGAATTCACGGAGAGCCCTAAAGAAATGTTGAGTCAGCTCAAGGTTGGTATGCGGTTAGCGCATCGTAAAGTACGGCGAGCAGAGGTTCCAATTTTCGAGATCGTCAATTATTTGCGGTACGCGCCTGAGTTGTCACCTCGTGAAAAGGCATGGCTCTTAACGCAATTGCATGGTCGTATTGCGTTACCTTGGATATGTGTGGTGGTTGTTTTGATTGCGTTACCGTTTAGTGGGATAAGTGGGAATCGGGCTGTTTATTTGGGGATGGGAAGTAGCGTGGGAATTTGTTTTGTGTATTTTGTTCTTCAGCAGGTTGGGTTGGCTTTGGGTTCAGGTGGATATGTGCCCCCTTGGGTTGGTGCGTGGTTGCCCAATGTGGTTTTTGGGGTTGTTGGGGTGATAATGACGAAAAGGGTTGGGTAACGGATTAATCTTACTTTAACTGTTATTAGGTCTAGTTCAAGGGGTTAAACCGGATGGATTAAGTTTATGAAAATTCGGACTGATTTGATTCTGCTGTTGCCTCAGATGGAATTCCGGAAGGTTGAGATTGGTCAGTTGTTGATTGTTGGGATGTCGGGAGGTGAGGCTTTGTGGATTGCACAGTAGACAGCTTTGATTCGGGTGTGGCTGTATAGTAACGGTTTAATTGCCACGATTTGGTATTTGCGGGGGGTTAGTGAGAATTGTGTTTCTACCAAGTCTCCTACTTTTTTACCCTATCAGGGCCTGGCCTAGAGGTGAGAGATAGCTGATAATGTTTCGATCTGGATCGTTATCCCAAGCCCCCAGTATTGTTATCGTTTCTGAGATTCCAGATTCCACATCTATGATGGTGACAACCGTACCTGGTTCGACCACCTCACCTGTAACATGTGAGAAGTCCGTGGCTTGGGCTTTAGTGAGCATCGTCTCCAGCTCTGCTTTTTTGTTGAAGTAGCAGTCTTTGGGTTTCTTTGGCGGCTTTGTATTCAGCGTTTTCTCGAAGATCGCCGTAACTAAGCGCGTGGGCGATGTCCCGGGCAATTGCAGGAAGCTTCTTATGGACGAGCTCTTCATATTCAGCTCGTTTGCGTTCAAGGGTTTCCCACGAGACAATAAGGGGTTGTTCTTGCCTGACAGTTTCAGCGGTGATGAGAGATTGGATAGATGGGTACAGTTTGATTATCCGACCAAGCAGCACGCGTCTGTCGCGTTCGTCGCTGAAGGCGGGAGTCATTTGGATATACCGAGTCAAGTCCCGAACCTCGTCGAGTTCGGCAGTTTGGAGTAGATCTGCGATAAGGTTTTGGTCAGCAACGAGGTAATCGCGCAATTTGTTACTACGTTTATCTGCGAATCGGTCACGGTCAATTGCAGACAGGACCGCCCTTAACACATTAGCACCGAGGACGTCAGCGTACAGTGCACTCCTTTCTTTCAACAGCCATAGAAGCAATTCGGAACTGGCACTTTTTTCCATAATGTATTTTGAAATCAGACTTTTAAGTTGATCCAGATAACCAGCCTGGATCAGTGCTTCAGCAATAACGTGACACACTTTAGTTGAAACGTTGTTGAGGATGTTAATAAGTAGCTGGGGCCAGTCGTTCGGCCTTGCCGCTTTTAGTGATTCGATTGCTTGTTTCCGTTTTTGAGGGCCTATTTTTTCGAGCACATTTGCTATATCAGGGCCTTGATTCCATACATCGGTAGCTGTGGGTTGGTTTGGTTTAGGTTCGAGCTTTGCTAGTTGGATAAGTTGATCTCTGACGAAGATGGCTTCGAGTGCTAGTGCGGTTTGGCTTGCCATGAATGCCGAGATTTCTTTGTTTAGGGAGTCGACAATTTCGCTGGCTATTAGTTGGAGATTACTTATTTCGGGGGCAGCCTTTATGATCTCCTCAACCACATGTATGCGTTCTTTGAGACCTTTGGCTTGGTTAAACTCGTTTAATAGCCGTTCTTCAGGTGAGGTTTCGCGTTCCAGCAACAATATTGGATCGGTCTTTTTTACAGGTATATGGAATAGGCCAGACTTTTTAAGCAACGGTTTGGTGGCATCCCACCATTTGCGCCAGTTTGTTTCGACTATGTCAGGCGTGAGGAGTTGTTGGATCTGATCAACTGTTGCTTTGCCGCCGCAACTAGCTATGGCTAATTTGACTAATTCCACTGGATTTTCAGTGGCAAGCCTTTTGAGTGATTCCAATTCGGTGAGTTTTTTGACGAGGATGTGTTCTTTGGGAAGTGGTTTTAATGTTTCGGCTGCGAAGCTCAGAGCCATTACGTGGCCAGGCTTGTTACAGAAGTCAATCGTAAAGCGGGCGAATACCGGGTCCAAGGTGCGAATTTTTCCGCAACCCCAGCTCTTGTGGTAGCAATAACCACTTGAGACCAGGGCGACAAGGTTATCCACGTGATGTTTTTGGATTTTCCGTTCTGCAACTAGTTTTTCAAATTGTTCACGCATAGCAAAATCAAACTAGCGTACCTGATAAGAACATGCATATTTAAGCCGTGTGACCAGTCAAAGTCCAAGACAAATTGCATATTCGGTGTTAAAACGCTGGGCGGCAGGGATGGGTTTTTGCCGAGAACCTGTTGCGAGGGGCGTTTGAAAAGAACGTGCTCACTTACAAGGATCGTGCTTTTTGCCAGGAACTTGTGTTTGGGGTAATACGGTGGCAGGCCTTATTGGATTGGTTAATCAAACAGAAGGTGCACGAAAAAACTCCCCCGTTGCGGACACGGATTTTGATTAGGATGGGTTTGTACCAAATGATAATGATGGATCGGGTCCCTCCATATGCGGCGGTAAACGAGAGTGTGAAATTGGCTAAGGCGTTAGGGTTCAAGACACCAGACGTGTCGTTCGTTAATGCTGTATTGCGAGCCTTTGCTTCAGACTTGGAGAATACCGAGCAGTTAATTGCGCGTATTCAAAAGGAGGAGCCATCGGTAGGATATTCGCATCCTGCCTGGTTATACCGGCGGTGGGTAGCCCGATATGGATTGGAGAAGACAGTAAAATTGATGGAATGGGACAATATACCACCTCCGATTTTTGCCCGGGTCAATAACTTAAAGGTAGATCGGGATAAACTTTTAGAGCGGTGGGACTATGAGAAAGTAAAGTGGGAACCATTCACAGCTAGTTGGCTAACCAATGTGGAGTTTTTTAGGATCGAACCTTCGGGTAATCCAGAAGCCTTAGGGAGCTTTAAAGATGGGTGGTTTTACATTCAGGATCCTTCGACTGCACTTGCGGTGATGATGTTAGAGCCTGCGCCTGGTGAGAGGATTTTGGACTATTGTGCGGCTCCCGGAGGTAAAACCACTTTGATGGCACAGTTGATGAAGAATAACGGTTTTATTCGTGCTGTGGAAATTTCCAAGCGTGGCCTGAGATTGTTAGCTGAAAACTGTACTCGGCTTGGGATTACGATAGTAGAGGCTGGAGATACGCCACCTGCAGAAGGAGAAATGTTCGATCGGGTGTTGACTAGACGTGCCTTGTTCTAATACAGGTGTGCTGCGTAGGCGTGTGGAGGTCAGATGGCGTCTGTCCGATTTGGAATTGTCTAGACTAGTATCCACCCAGAACAAGCTTTTGGAAAAAGCAACGAGGCATGTGAAACCGGGCGGCTTGGTTGTTTACAGCACGTGTAGCTTAGAACCAGAAGAAAATGCGGGTGTAGTAAATGCGTTTTTGAGCCGTCATCCTGAGTTTGAGCTTGAAACTTTGCGCCAACTTTTGCCGTTTGAAGATCGAGTGGATGGGGCGTTTGTAGCAGCCCTTCGGCGGAAAGCTAGTTGAGATAAGGTGAGAAGTACTAACTGTGGAGTGGGCGACGATGATTCACCACGTAAGCAATATGCAATTGTCCTGGTATGAAATATTCTTGTTGGGGGGTTGGGTTGGCAATGGATGCGTTGGCCGTCACAATTTCAACGAATTCAGCACGCAAAATTAATGCAATCAGCACTGTGTTGCGGATGAGCGCTGTATTTGGGCTTTTCCAAAGTGTAATGCCTATTTTTGGGTGGATCTTGGGAGGCCAACTCGCAAATATAATTGGGGCGATAGATCACTGGGTTGCAGCAATAATACTTTTCTTGGTTGGCGTCAACATGTTGTTGCACAAAAAGGATGAGGATCTCCTCGATTCAGAATCGATTAGTTGGATGTTGTTGTTAGGTTTGGGTGTGGTTACAAGCTTAGATGCTTTAGCAGTTGGGGTAAGCCTTTCTTTGACTGGGGTAGGGGTGGTTATGCCCGCTTTGTGGATTGGGATTATTACGTTGATTATTTGTTTTGCTGGTGGGGTCCTGGGGCGGTTAATTCATATTGCAGCTAATAAATTTGCCGGAAAGATTGGGGGTCTGATTTTAATAGGCATAGGTGTAAAGATCCTTATCGAACATTTGTGAGCCTGACGCAAACTTTTCGGATACAATATCAACTCCCCATGGTCCTGTGGGCTGTAGTGATCCGAATCCTAACTATGAATATCAGCCCAAGCAGGAGAAGTAACGTGACGCCGAAAAGGTCGGCGTGAGATATCCTGCTTGAGAAATAGGTGGCCAAAGCTCCGGTTGCGGGTCCAGCAAAGTTGCCAAGGCCAATCGCCGCTTCATGTATTCCACCGTGCTCTCCTTTTGTTTCGCCTACGTGCATGGAGTAATAAAGTGATGAGTAGTAGATCAGACCAGTAGCAAGCCCGAAAAGTATTTGTCCGAGTATAAACATTGGCAGATTTATGGAGAGGCTAACTGCGAGGAATGAGGTGATTAATGCAGTGCATGTACCGAGCAGAACCCAGAATTTGTAATGCCACCAAAACCAATGCATCAGGAGAATGAAAGCGAGTACCCGAGCGAAAAACCAAACCGAACCATAGAAACCCGCCCACATTGGACTAAGCCCATGTCGTTCGGCAATTATCGGTGCGATTGGCACTAGGGTGTTGATAGCTGCGTATGCCAATGGATTGGCAATCCATGCCATGTACATAAAACTTTTTCTAATGTGTTTTGAAGCAGTTTCATTTTGAGAGGCGTAACTTTGGGTGGGGATCTCCGTTGGTTTGTGTATAAGTCCCTCAGGGTTAGCTCTTAGGTATGTGCGGCTTGCAATTGTGGCAAGTATAAGGCCAGTAAGTACCACAACACATGGAACAAAAAAGACAGCTCGAGGCCCTAGCTTCTCCAGAATTGTTCCACCCCAAAAATATGCGACTGCTCCTGTGATAGCCCATGTGATGTTGTACCAGCCCACGAGTCGCTGTAGCTGTCTGGAGGTTTCGCCTTCCGAGAGTTCTGCTTCTATGGAGGGGAATACCATGCAAAACCCTATCGATGCTAGGATTAGCGTGAGCAAGACAGCAGCTAGTCCTTGGACGCATCCTCCAAAGCACAGTGCGCCGGTAGCAAGTGCTAAGCCGAGTTGCATGGTTTTTACGTACCCGAGTTTTTGGGAGATTTTTCCGCCGAGCCAGGAAAACGTGGCATAAATCAATCCTGCGCCTGCAGCTAGGATAAGATTAGCATTGTTGGTAAAGCCGAACTTGGAGTGTGTAAGAAAATAAACGTAATACCCAAACGCAGTCGCTGCGAAGCTTGTAAGGCCTTCTACTACGAAAAGCCAAAGTTTCGAATGTCGGTTCAACATACGCACCAAAAAGCCAGAAATTACTGTTGATAAGTGTTGATGTACATGCGTGTTTCTTGTGCTGCCTGATAACAGTACCATTTGACCATCGGGTCGATTGGGGGTGTGAGGAGGTCGAGGTCTGCTAATGAATGCCACCGGATTGAGTAATGTTCGGCCGGGGCCCCCGTCAACATTCCGCTTACAGGCACAGCGAAATACACAAGACAAATATGGTAGTGATCATCAGAGATCCGGTGGATGTCCATAAAGCTAGGGGCGATTAAAGGGTGGGAATTTGGTGACAGTGCTGGGGGACGCCGTCCAAGGAGCTTGATAGTTAAGCCAGATTCCTCTTTTGTTTCCCTGATAGCTGCGTGTTCTGGGGTTTCTCCAGGTTCGATGTGTCCACCTACAGGGAGCCATTGGTTGAGTTTTTTGTGATGGACCAAAAGTACTTGGTCCCCTGTGGAAACAAAAACAGCGACAGCAAACTCTGTGTGACCGTAAGACCTAAGCATAAGGGTGGCCTTTTTGGATTTGGTGCAGAAACGAGGTTTTACATCTCGTAAAGTCCCTCGTCCCGAGTATATGTGGAATAGTCAGAAGAATCTTCAGACATTGGTCCGCCAAAAAATTCACTCAAAGCGTCCGACATTTCTTCCTCTACCTTCTCTGGATCTTCGCCGGCTTCCAATCGCCGTATTGCCACGTCTAGCTCAGGAGGTACTGAATCTGCCGGCATGATCTCCTTAATTTTTTTCATTAAGTACGCTAAATGTTTGGGGTTGTGTTCGTCTAGGTAGTCAATGTTGCGTTCAAGTTCACTCATTACCTTTTGAATCTTTGGATCGTCAAGATTGGGTGTGGGCGATTCCTCGAGGTGAGTTGATTCTTCGGTTTCTGATTTTGGTGTGCCTTTTATAAAGGCGAATCTGCTGATTTGTTTGACCATGTTCGGGTTCCCGCATCTTGGGCAAGCGGGTTGTTTATCGGGAGCAACCCGCTTGGAGAAAAAGCTGTAAATGCGTTTGCATTTGTTGCATGCAAATTCGTAAATGGGCATAACCTACCACCAAAGATATTGTTTCAGACGAGTTGCTTTGTCGAGATCTACATGTTATGTGGGGAATGTGTGAAACACCTAGTCAAGGCTTCATATGTCCCTAGACCGTAAGGATTTGGACTTACATATCCCCCTTGTGCAAGTACGGTTGATTTAACCGCAGGTACGGCATTTGCAGGGGCAGCTATCCAACGGGCGTACTTTAGATCAAGCATAGGAATGTCATTGAGATGATCGCCTGCGATGAATACCTCGCTAGGGTGTAACTTAAGGGTGCTGATGATTTGTTGTACTGCTGTACCCTTGTTGTAATCGGCGTGGGCAAACCGCATGTAGACATCGTTTCGAACTACGGTCAGGTTGGGCACTTTGGAGGCGAAGCTCTGCATGAGTTGAAAGGCGATCTCAGCCTGCTCCAGATCGGAACCAATAATGCAAAGCGGGGAATATGCGTCGGAGTATATTGTGGCTTTGCAATTGGTTTGGATTTGTTTGGCTAGGGTGGGAATCTCATGAGCGATTTTTGAGAATAAAGTAGCATGGGTTTCNGTGCATTTGGTATTCCAGGGCTCTAGAGGTAAAAATCTACCGTTTACCCGGTGGTATATCTCACGTTCAACCAGGACTATCCAATCAGGTTCAATTAATAACTGAGCTCGGCCTAGAATTTCCATTAGGCTGGACATATCACGGCCAGTTGCAATGACCCACTGCGCTCCCTCGGACTGAAATATCTGAATGAGGTTCTGAAGGACAAACGGCACTGGAGGTGTGGTGAATTCGCTGAACACAGTGCCGTCAAAGTCGGTAACTATTAGTTTAGGCTTTGGCATACGTTTTGATCTATTAAACGGATACCAAGAATTTTGGAAATGCAAAACCAGTTCCTATTTGTTGCCAGGGTTTTTATTTGCGGTAAACTTTGTGTTGGTTGCGAGCGTAATCAAAAGGAGGGCGGGATGATACTGTATCCAATATATAGACTGGTTAAGGATGAGATAGAGCGGGTAGTAGAGCCAAGAAGTGGCGTGTATGCTCTAATAGATCCTGAAGGTAAGGTTGTCTATGTTGGCAGGTCTGACACGAATCTCCGGGAAGAGCTGCTTAAGCATTTGCCTGAGGTTGAGGCTGATCCATTAATACGTAAGGGAGCACCCCAATTTTTTTATTTTGAACATCCGAGCTTTGTTACGGAAGGTTACGAACGTCAATGTATATTGTATCATCAATTTCGACCAGCGTGTAATGTTGAGCATCCAGCCAAGCCGTTCCCTTACTTGAAGTGCCCCATTTGTTTAGAATGAGTTCGTTGTTAAAATTGTAGCGTGCCCTTGTGTATGTCGCGTTCGGTGTGATTCGAAGGTAAACTCCCCCAGGTCGTCTACAAGCCAATCAGGTTGGCAGTCGGCAAGTTTAGACCTAGATGCTCCGCCAGTTGTAACTGCTAAACTTCGTGCGCCAATATATTTAGCGCATGCAATATCATGGGGGGTGTCACCAACAATTAAAATTTCTTGTGGCAAAATTTCTGAGCCGAGAATCTCGCGCACCCGCTTTAGAGCAATGGATGCTATTTCCGAACGATCTTCATGTTCGTCGCCGTAGGCCCCCATTTGAAATCGATGCCACAATCCGTAGAACAAGAGTTTGATTTCGGCGCCTTTTTGGATATTTCCCGTAAGGAGTCCCTATAAGTGGACGTGGAGTTCGGGATTCAAGATAGTCCAGGAATTTTACAGCGCCGGGCAAAGCCATACCATTATGTTGAGGCAAAACTCTCGGTAGCCAACTAAGGTAGGATCGAAAAAATCTTTGTCGATTTTCTTCGTTCCATTGAATCCCCCACAAAGAGAAAAGTTCACGGACTAGAGATAAATCTGTTCGTCCAGCAAAAGCTACACGTTCGACACACCCGCGCACACCAAACTCAGACGCAAGTGCCAGTTCAAACGCTTTAGCACCGGCACCCCCGGTACGAATTAAAGTGCCATCTACATCGAACAATACAGCCTTAATCATTTGTGAGAAAAACCTAAGTGATCGACTCCAACCTTGCAATTCAGATAGCAATTATATGCCAGCAAATGGGGAGGGGATCCACACGTACTATTTCCATTGATTCAAGCTTGGGTTAGGTAAAAAATACAAAAAATGAAAGCCCAGCAAAAAAACGTTAAATTTGATTTAGAGTCTTACATGCGGAGTCGAGTAGAGGCGGTTAACAAAGCGTTGGATGAGTTTCTCCCTCCAGTCCGCAAGAAACCCTCAACATTGTATAAAGCGATGCGGTATTCCACTTTTGCGGGGGGTAAACGCATTAGACCATTGCTTTGTTTGGCTGCAGCCGAAGCATGTGGAGGTGACCCAAACAAGGCTATGCCACTCGCGTGCGCGGTGGAGTGTGTTCATACTTACTCTTTAATCCACGATGATCTGCCGGCGATGGATAACGATGATTTTAGACGGGGACGACCTACTTGCCATCGAGTATTTGGCGAGGCTATGGCAATTCTTGCAGGCGATGCATTGCTTGCTTTTGCCTTTGAATTGGCTTGCCATGCCGAGGGAACCCCAAGGTACCCAACTCATTTGATGGTAAGAGAGTTAGCTAAGGCTGCCGGGCCAGAGCACTTAGTTGCTGGCCAGGTATGTGATTTAGAGGCGGAAGGTAAACAAATCTCCGCTAAACATTTGCGGTTTATCCACGAGCGAAAGACAGGCGCTTTGATTCGATGTGCAGTAAGGCTTGGTGGGATGAGTGCTAATTGCACGCCTTCTCAATTAAACGCTCTCTCTACCTTCGGCCATTACGTGGGTTTAGCGTTTCAGGTAATAGACGACATTTTAGATGTGACGCAAACGTCGGAGAAACTCGGAAAAACAGCTGGGAAAGATGTGAAGGCGGGTAAGGCTACTTATCCATTAATTCTAGGACTGGAAAAATCAAAGGAGATAGCAGCACGTCTAACAGCAAAAGCGTTTTCTGCATTGGAGGGGTTTGGTGATCGGGCAATGCCGTTGCTGGAATTGGGGCGGTTCCTTCTTTGCAGGAGCTACTAATCAGTTGCGCTTTGTTTACTAGAAAGGCAAAAACCATTTATGAGCTTAGAAGTTTTCATGAACACATTGTTCGTAAATTCTTATTGACATATCGGATAGGGTAGTGTAGCTAATTAAGTACACTGTTCTACGAAAAGGAGGAAAAACTATGAGCATGGTTGAATGGCGGAAGTCGAACGACGCGCTAGGTACGACAAACAGGGGTAATCCATGTGAGTCTGGGTTATGTACCCTGTGTGACTCTGCATGTAAGGGAAAATGCGAGACATGGTTATCGTCTTTACGCGGACGTGAGGTGCTTTACCCACGCCGATTCGGTTACATTACATCTGGCTCTTCAAACGTCGTAGCTTTGGGTGTGGGGTATCATGCCCTCCGTATCCAGGGCTATGCGTTTGGTTGGAAGGGGGGAGACAACAATCCCGACAAGTGTGTATTTCCGAACGTAGACATTACCACCCAATTTGGTTGGACCCAGCCGGTGAAATGTCGAGTACCAGTGATGACAGGTGCTCTAGGATCAACCTTCGTGGCGGCTAAATATTGGGATTCATTTGCAATTGGTGCAGCCTTAGCCGGGATCCCCATCGTTGTAGGTGAGAATGTAGTGGGTGTTGATCGTAAGTCCGTGATTAAGAATGGGCGGATTGAAGTGTCCCCGGAACTGGATAGGCGTATTAGTGCATTTTTTGCGATATTACGATGGTTGGGGTGCTATCATTGTCCAGATGAACGTAGAGGATACTCGGAACGGTGTGGCAGAATATCTGATCGAGAAGTATGGGGACAAAGTACTTTTGGAATTGAAATGGGGGCAAGGCGCCAAGTGTATTGGTGGCGAGATTCAAGTTGATAGCATCGAGTATGCGCGGTTTTTGAAAGATCGTGGGTATGTGGTTGACCCCGATCCATATGATCCAGCAGTGGAAGCAGCTTATAAAGCTGGTGCGATAAAGAGTTTTGCGAGACATAGTCGGTTAGGTGCGACCGACGCCGCATCTGCAAAGCAGGTGTACGAGACTTTCATGAAGCATATTGAATATCTCCGGAAGATAGGTCATAAGCGGATCACTCTAAAGACGGGTGCATATGGTATGGAAGCTCTTGCATTGGCTTTGCGGTGCGCAGCCGATGCGAAACTGGATTTACTAACGATTGACGGTTCGGGTGGTGGTACTGGTATGAGCCCATGGAATATGATGGAGCATTGGGGTGTACCGTCATTGTTACTCCATGCCCGAGCGTATGAGTATGCTAAGATTTTGGCGGACCGCGGAATTCAAGTGCCACCAATGGCTTTTGCCGGTGGATTAGCCAGAGAGGACCATGTGTTCAAGGCTCTCGCTTTAGGTGCTCCGTTTACTAAACTGGTGTGCATGGGCCGGGCTGCAATGATACCAGCATTCGTTGGTAGCAATATCGAGGGGGTCTTGCGACCTGAGAGGAAGGCACAAGTAAATGGTCAATGGGATGAACTTCCACCTTCTGTGTCAGTCTATGGCAATACCCCTGAACAGATCTTTGTTTGCTGGGAGGAGGTTGCAAGGAAGGTGGGTAAGGACGAAATGAAAAATATACCATTTGGTGCTGTAGCAATGTACACGTTCCTCGACAAGATTGCTGCTGGGTTGCAACAGTTCCTTGCGGGGGCTCGGAAGGGTAAAGTCAGAGAGATCAGTCGTGATGATCTTATGGCGGCGAATCGTGAAACTGCCCGGGAGACTGGCATTCCGTTCTGTACGGATGCTGAGCATGAAAAAGCGTTAGGGGTATTGTACTGGTAAGTTC